>Ga0307945_1001095_pt1 | contig 20537 bp, 31 predicted proteins | sample OrgLakmetagen228_FD_201818 | JGI IMG/M metagenome (GOLD analysis project Ga0307945, IMG submission 201818) | Saline water microbial communities from Organic Lake, Antarctica - #228 | ecosystem: Environmental > Aquatic > Non-marine Saline and Alkaline > Saline | place: Antarctica: Organic Lake...
TCTGCAACACAAAGCCCGAAAGAACACACACGTACACACACATGCATACACACTTCACACACACCTGTAGCCCCTCTGCCACAGGTGCGCCAGCACGTGCTGCACCACAAAGCTCGAAAGAACACACACGTACACACACATGCATACACACTTCACACACACCTGTAGCCCCTCTGCCACAGGTGCGCCAGCACGTGCTGCACCACAAAGCCCGAAAGAACACACACGTACACACACATGCATACACACTTCACACACACCTGTAGCCCCTCTGCCACAGGTGCGCCAGCACGTGCTGCACCACAAAGCCTGTGAAGTGGCCGAGCTCCAGCCCCCCATCTGCAGGCTCACTTCCACTCACAAGTGCACCTCCCACCCTGCGTGCCGCAGCATTGTGTGTTAATGCGTGTGTGTGTGTGTGTGTGCATGCGTGTGTGCTATTGTGTGTGTTTGTGTCTGTGTGTGCATGCGTGTGCGCTTTTGTGTGTGTATGTGTTTGTGTGTGCATGCGTGTGTGCTTGTGTGTGTGTATGTGTTTGTGTGTGCACGCATGTGTGCTTCTGTGTGCATGCATATTGCAGCATTACTTCAGCATTCCTGCCATGCACGGCAAACGGGATGCAAATGCAAATGCAATGCAGAATGTTTGTATGTGTGTGCACTGCCGGTATGTGTGTGCAAGAGTATGATTATGTGCGAGTGTGAGAGTATGTGTTTGTGTGTGTGTGCGTGTGTGTGTGCGTGCGCGCAAACATGTGTGTGTGTATGCGTGACACGTGCATCCACGCAGAGTGCGCACCGAAAACTGTGCAGGCTTAAGCAAGCCTGGCCCTGTACAAACAGATGTCCTTGATGCATTCTATTGCAGGACGACTGCTTGCTCACAAACAGCCAACACACACCCTGCCGCAGAGCGACGGCTTACGCACGGACAGTTAAAATACACGCCTTCTATTGCAGGACGGCTGCTTGTGCATAGACAGCAAGAACACACCGCTTACTGCAGGACGACTGCTTGAGCATGGACAGCCAACACACACACCTTACTGCAGGACGGCTGCTTAAAATCAGACCGCCAATTTACACACCTTACTGCAAAACGACTGCTTGAGCATGGACAGCCAACACACACACCTTACTGCAGGATGACTGCTTGTGCACAGACCGCCAAAACACACACCTTACTGCAAGACGACTGCTTGTGCACAAACAGCCAAAACACACACCTTATTGCAGGATGACTGCTTGTGCACAGACCGCCAAAACACACACCTTACTGCAAGACGCCTGCTTGTGCACAGACCGCCAAAACACACACACACACTCACACCTGGACAGCGCGCCGTTGCGGAGGAGGGAGGCAGCGATCAAGGAATTGAGGAGGCGCACAAACGCGATGGTCTCAGGGTAATCTTCGTTACGGGCCTCAATCTCGTTCAGCTGGGTCACCAAGTCAAGCCTGCGATTGAGTAGCCAAAAGGAGTGAGTGTGTATTTGTGTTTGCTTGTATGCAGGTGCGTGTGCGTGTGCGTGTGCGTGCTTGTGTGAGTAGAGTGTGAGTGCGCACGGGTGCGCGCATGTGTGTGAAAGTGTGTTTGCATGCACGGTACTTGCCCAGACCCTTGGGGCCATTTTCAGTGCGCAGCTATTGAGTTAGCTGCCAGCCCTCTCTACTCAGCATGATGTTGTAGCACACATGAATCATAAGGGTTGGCCAGAAGTATATATATAGGGCGTATACACGATATTCTTGGCAGGAGATCACCAAATATACGGCCATGTACGGCGTATATATACGGTTCTGGCCAATCCTACACATGATCTACCACACGCATTCTCCTTCTCCTCCATCTTTTCCGATTTGCTCCACCAGATGACTTACAGCTCCTTGCGTGCAGGCCGCACGTTCAAATGATAACCACAGCTGAGGATAGCTTGTCACACAAACACACACACAAACACGCACACTCACTCACATGCACACACACGCACGCACAGCCTGACCTGCGTCCTCCTCAGCAGTGATTTGGCCTACTTACCTGGGCATATGCCTATGACAACATCGACCCCCAACGCAGGCATGACAAACGCTCGCAACTGTCCTTGCACAAAAGCAGTCTTTAACAAAAGTCTAGTCACTTGGGGGTGTGTGCCTGGAAGCATCAACCCCGCAGCAGGAATCACAGTGACATACATTCCAAGTTACAAAAGCACGTGCAGCTCTCTTGAGCCTGACACACACCTGGCTCAGTGGCTCAGTGGCTCTCGAGCCTGGCACACACCTGGCTCAGTGGCTCAGTGGCTCAGTGGCTCTCGAGCCTGATACACACCTGGCTCAGTGGCTCAGTGGCTCAGTGGCTCAGTGGCTCTCGAGCCTGACACACACCTGGGGGCATCTGCTAGGCAGCATCGGCCCCGCACAGAACCCATTACAGCAAACGGAATTCCTGACAACAAATCCAACAAAGCAGCCTCCAAATGGTTCTCACCTGGGCATGCCTGGCAGCATCGGCCCCGCGGCACAGGAGCCACAACAGCACACAAAATTGTTTAACAAAATCAAATAAGAGGGAGAGGGAGGGTTGGTCAGAACCGTACATATACACCGTATATGACCGTATATTGGTGATTTCCCTGTTAAAAATACCGTATATACACCGTATAATTAGGGTTCTGGCCAACCCTAAAATTAAGCAGCCTCCGACTGGTTCTCACCTGGGCATGCCAGGCAGCATCGGCCCCGCAGCAGGGGTCACTGCCGCACACTGCACCAAACGCTCCAGCAGGTGAACCCCACTGGTTTCTTTGAAGCGGTGGGCCAAGGAGGACAGCACTTCGTCCAGGGAGGCCTTTACGGTGTTAGGCACCTGCGTTGGGGAAAAGAGAGCAGGGGGGTGAGTAAGCATAGGGATGAATATAGGGTGTGTGTGTATAGGGGACGGTGTTAGGCACCTGCGTTGGGGAAAAGAGAGCAGGGGGGTGAGGAAGCATAGGGATGAATAAACATAGGGTGTGTGTGTATTGGGGACGGTGTTAGGCACCTGTGTTGAGGAAAAGAGAGCAGGGGGGTGAGGAAGCATAGGGATGAATAAACATAGGGTGTGTGTATAGGGGACGGTGTTAGGCACCTGCGTTGGGGAGAAGAGAGCAGGGGGGTGAGGAAACATAGGGATGAATTAAACAGAGGGTGTGTGTATAGGGGACGGTGTTAGGCACCTGTGTTGAGGAGAAGAGAGCAGGGGGGTGAGGAAGCATAGGGTTGAATAAACAGAGGGTGTGTGTGTATAGGGGAGAGTTTTATCCGGGTATTTCTCACATGCATTACACGAACACACACATGAGCTGGAAGATGGAATCTTGGGAAATTTTATACATCCATGCTGCGCACACAGACAATCAAAACACAGATACACCGGCTGGCGCATGAAATTGAACATGGGCGAAATTGAACATGGGCGCGGTGAGGGGAGACCCCCCTACTCACACAGACATCCTGCACACACACACACACACACACACACACACACACGCATGCACACATACACACACACGCACGGACACACACAACACGCACCGGGTGGCACATGAGCTGGAACATGGGCTCTGTGAGAGGAAAGCCACTCAGCACCGGACCCAGCTCCCGCTCCAAGCCCTCCAAGAACGACTGCACCTCCGCCACGGTGCCCTGCTCAACGACTTGCCTGCAGGATGAAAGAAATGATAGTAGCAAGTGTAAGGTCCTTGGTTTTGTTACTCTGAGCCCTCCAAGAACGACTGCACCTCCGCCACGGAGCCCTGCACAATGGCTCGCCTGCGGGATGAATGAAATGATACTAGCAATTGCAAGGTCCTTAATGTTGTTACTCTGAGCCCTCCAAAAACGACTGCACCTCTACCATGTTGCCCTGCTCAACGACTTGCCTGCAGGACGACAAAAAATTAGAAGTGTGTGCATGCCAAAGTTGATTGCTCAATGGCTTACATGAAGGGTCGGAGTGGTGATGGCAACGCGTGAGATTTGAGCATAATTGAGTACACTGTGCATTGGGCCCACCGCCCTAGATCATCTGCCTGCACGACTCCAACATTTCCAGATTAGTTGCTTGCTGGATGTTGTCAGTTGCACTCTTAACAGCTTACTCTTACTCTTACTCTCACTCTTAACGTCTGCAACACGGCAGCGGGCGCTGCTTTGGTGATGTGAAGCAAAGGGTGGGAAAGGGAGCGTACATGAGAAAAACATGAGGAATAAGCTAATAAGAATACATATGAGGCATAAGCTAGTGAGGATACACGAGGATGTGAGGATATGAGGATACATGTAAGGAACAATGAGGCATAAGCTAATGAAGAATAAGCCCATGCCCAAAGAAAACTGTAGGGTTACGTAACAGCACCTGCAACTGTAAACACTGAGAAGCAGATTTTGCACTAGAAGGCTCATGGAGTCATGGAGTCCTGACAGTGTATTGCAGAGTATGACATGATTTGCACACTCGCACACGCACGCATGCACACGCACACAAACACATTCACACATACACACACACAGCTGCTTACTTGAAGAGGGTGAGGAAGGCGATGAGGATGTTGGCCTCGTGCGTGTTCATCAGCCGCTCCTCACGCACTGGCACTGACAAGGAGCCAGTGGAGATGCCTGCACGCGCGACCTGTGTAAAGGGGCAACAGGGGCTGGATTTTGAGTGTATGTGTTGGGTTGGCCAGAACCGTACAAATACACCATATATGACCGTATATCTGGTGATTTCCCTGCCAAAAATACCATATATACACCGTGTATATATGGTTCTGGCCAACCCTATGTATGTGTGTGCGTGTGTTTATGTGTGTGTCTGTGTGTATGCGTGTGCAGCTGAACTGGAGTGCACAAATCGTGAGACGGAACATCACACCTGGCGCACACACACACACACACACACACACGTAACTACGTAACACAACCTCCTCCACTACCTCCCGCCTTGTCCAAGAAAGACACCCACCTCGGCCAGCACGGTGCTATATCGCACAAACACAAACAAGCACGCTCAAAACACGCATCCCTGCCTGCAAAAATCCACCTCCTCTACTACCCAACAAACACAGTCTCCTGCCCTACCCTCCTTGCACAAACCCACCTCGGCCAGCACGGTGTTGTAGTGCACACACACAACAAAAAAAAACATCCCTGCTTGCACAAATCCACCTCCTCCTCTACCCAGCAAACGCAGTCTCCTGTCCTATACCCCTCCTGCCCTACCCTTCTTGCACAAACCCACCTCGGCCAGCACGGTGTTATAGCGTACACACACAACAAAAAAACATCCCTGCTTGCACAAATCCACCTCCTCCTCTACCCAGCATTCGCAGTCTCCTGTCCTATACCCTTCCTGCCCTACCCTCCTTGCACAAACCCACCTCGGCCAGCACGGTGTTGTAGCGTACACAGTACTCCACCATGGCAGTGAATAGCTTGCGCCAGGTCAGCACTTCTAGGGACGGGCTGCGTGCCATTTCGGCAAACTGGCGCAGCACAAGGGACGTGCCGTACTCTCCCACAGCTAGGGAGGCCATCATTTCTAAGAACGGCACGCGCACCTGCGTGTGTACGTGCATGTGCGTGTGTGTGTTTGTGTTTGTGTGTGCATGCGCATATGTAACAAAGACATGCACTAAAGTAAGGAGGCCGTCATTTCTAAGAGTGGCAGATGCACCTGCGTGTGTATGTGCATGCACGTGTGTGTTTGTGTGCGTGTGTTTGTGTTTGTGTGTGTGCATGTGCGTATGTAACACAGGTACTGAGCTAAGGAGGCCACCAATTCTAAGAAGGGCACGCACACCTATGTGTGTATGTGCGTGTGTGTGTGTTTGTGTTTTTTGTGTGTGTGTGTGTGTAACACAGGCATACACCATATGTGTAGGGCTGGCCAAAACCGTATATGTATACGCCGTATATGACCGTATATTTTATGAAGTCCCTGCAAAGTTTACTGTATACTAATAGACCGTATATGTATGGTTCCAGCCAAACCTGCATATGTGACAGAGTTGTGATGCAAAGGGTGCAACGCTATGGTGGTACAGCACAGTAATGTGAGCTGCTCCTATGTCTGCATCAACTTTGCATCAACTTTGCATCGAGCGTGTTTGCATCGAATTTGTCTCGAGCATGTTTGCATCAACTTCGCATCGACTTTACATCGAGCGTGTTTGCATCGAATTTGCATCGAGCAGTTTGCATTGACTTTGCATCAAGCATGGCACAGGGAAGACAAACTAGACAAATTAAACAAATTTACGCAACAGTACGTAAACAAGTACACAAAACAAATACATACACATGCTTACATGCTCCACACACACATGCACGCAAACACATACACACACATGCTCACATGCTCACATGCACACACAAGCCATACGCACACGCACTTACACACAAACGCACACACACACACGCTCACCTCTGGCGACACCTTCATCACGTCATGCGTGACGGTGCGAGCGATGAGGCTCTCAATCGGTGCGCGTAGCATGTCGTGCGTGTCTGCCACTAGCCACAACCGTGGGTGGGCACCAAACACTGCAGATCAATAACAGGGGCAGTGAGAGGAAATGATGCTGACGCATGTCAAGTGCATTTGAAAGGGGTGTGTGAGTGTGAGTTTGTGTGTATGTGTGTATGTGTGTGTGCGTGTGTGTGTCCAAAGAGAGTGCTCAAGGCATGGAACTGAAGGAGGGGCGCGTGAATAAAAGGCGGGTGTTTGTAGTGTACAGGGGAGAAGGACTGTACAGCAGCACTGGCATTGTTACTTGACAGGGAGGAATGAACAAAAAAAAGAACGCAGTGTGAAGACCGTTACCTGCATAAATAAAGCAAGGAGCCACTTTGGTAAAACTCCTTCACCACAGAAGAGACTTTGACAGGGAAATGGCAGAAGAGGCTTGCATGACATAAGATGGCAGCATTTGCAAGAGACCTGAGGACGCCATCTCTACCCCGTTTGTCATACCTTAGTTTTCACAGAATAATGGTATTTGAACTGTGTGAGAAATCAAACATACAGACATGCACAAGCACGCACACACACATGCATACATACACACACACAAACACACACGCACATACCAGCGGATAGGAGGCCCAGGACGGTGCCATTGTGGTCTGCCTGGGCAGCAGGGTCTTCTAGTGCGAGGGGAGCAAACGCAACGCCCCCCCCGCCCGTGCGCTTCACCACGAGCATGCAGCGCTCTGCCAAGGCTTTGCTGAGCGGCCTGAGGGCGCGCAATAAGGGAAAGGTGCGTGTATTTGTGTGTGTGCGTGTTTGTGTGTGTCTGTGCTTGTGTGTGTGTTGCACGAACGCGATCAACCATTCAGACATACTGTCTGATTCTCACACAGCACCTTCCCGCTTCCAGGCACGCTCAATGGCATGCTCACAGTGCACTTCAATGCATGCTAGACGTTTCATCCTTAATGGCACGCTCACAGTGCACTTCAATGCATGCTAGACGTTTCATCCTTAATGGCATGCTCACAGTGCACTTCAGTGCATGCTAGACATTTCAACCTGCTCGGGTCTGGCCCACGCAAAACCCATTCTAGCCTGGCTCACGGAGAGATGCTCACACATACACACACAAACACGCACATGCACACACAAATGCACAAACACACAGCACATGCACAGGCTCACCCTCCAGCTGACCTGAACTTCCAAGACTTCCGTGACCTAAGGCACTACGCGGTTTATTACGCAGAGCCCTATCAGCCTCACACCCCCACTGAGCAGTGCAGGCTCCTTAATTAACAACACGCATACAGAGGGCACACACACAGGCTCACACACACACACACGCACACACACACGCACACGCACACGCACACGCACACGCACACGCACACACACATAGGCTCACCCGTCCAGCCTGCTCGACTCTGACCCACGCAGGGCCCTATCAGCTGTCAAAGCCTGGCCCACCAGACGGTACACACATGTGGAAACAGCTTCTTGGTGGGACTCGTCATCAATCTTGAGGTTGGGGTTCTCAAACACCTGCACAAGCAACACGCACGTGCAACACACACACATATATACAAATATCTGTTCCTTGTTCAATATGACATTCTGATCCAATAAGACATTTGCAAACACCTGCACAAGCAACACACACACGCGCACACACGCACACATGCACACACACATATACATACCAGTACCCGTATCCCCTGTCTTTTTGTTAAATATGACATTCCAGTCACCAACCATATCTGTCTTACATAACTAAAACGTGGGAACGGTCCTTCTAACTATGTCACACACGCTCCTAAAGGACTAAGCCACACATAAGCACGAACACAAACATACACACACAAACGCGCTGTGTGCTACATGCTAACACTCCTGCACAACCTGCATTCCCCCTGCCACACAAACACAGGCGCACATACGTAAGTGCACAATCAAACAAACTCACGCATACACACACGCGCGCACACACGCACCGTGCGCAGTGCGCTGAAAGCCCCAGCTGCCTGTGCCTCCACCATCAGCTTCCCTGCTTCTTGCCTGTGCTGTGCTGTGTTTGCAGAGGCCAGCAGAGTGCCCCAGCACAGGCGCAGCACAGCAGACAGGCCGTCTAGGGGGGGAGGTGCCCCGGCAGGAAACATAGTCCCTGGTGGGGCCAAGCCTGCATGCAGATGGATGGTGCTTTTTTAGGGTTGGCCTGAACCGTATATATACACCGTAAAAGACCGTATATTTGGTGGTTTCCCTGCCAATAATACCGTATATACACCGTATATATGTAGTTCTGGCCAACCCTAGTTATGCTTGTTTCATTTTGGTTTAGATGATTGCAGAGGGCGTCCCAGCACGGGCGCAGCAAAGCAGACGGTTGATGTGAATGCCATGGTAGGGAATGGACATGGGCAAGGCTACAAACACGCCTGTTCGCAAGCTTGCATACACGCACTACATATTTGCACACACTCACATGTCAACACGCTCCTCTTACACATTCACTCACCCATCATGCACACACACTCAAATATATGCACTTGCATGCAGTGTACAATTCGCACATGCACTCACGCATACGCAATACGCACACAAATGCAGTGTACAATAACACACACGCTCACGCATACGCAATACGCACACACACTCACATGCAGCGTATGACACATACACTCACGCAAACACAACACGCACACACACTCAAGCAAGACACACACCCACACACACGGACGCACCGAGGGGCGCTAGCTTCTCTTTGACAGCTGGGTTGGAAGCGATCGCCGCCAGGTTTGCTTCTTCTTGTGTTCCGCCTTCTTGGGGCATGGTCATAGCCAGAGAGAGGGACAGCAGCAGCAGATGCACCTGCTCCTCTACGAACACATCCTTGCCACCTATGTGGACGCATGTTTGTGTGTGTCTTGTGTGTATGTTGTGGAAGTGTGAGTGCGCGTAAAAAAGAGAGAGAGAGAGAGAGAGAGAGAGAGAGAGAGAGAGAGAGAGAGAGAGAGAGAGAGAGAGAGAGAGAAAGAGAGAGAGAGAGAGAGAGAGAGAGAGAGAGAGAAAGAGAGAAGAGGGAGAGAGAGAGAGAGAGAGAGAGAGAGAGAGAGAGAGAGAAAGAGAGAGAGAGAGAGAGAGAGAGAGAGAGAGAGAGAGAGAGAGAGAGAGAGAGGGAGAGAGAGAGAGAGAGCGTGCATGAATGTGTGTGCGTGTGCACGCGTGTATGTCATATGACGTGGTATATAATACAGAGGATCAGGTGCAGCAGATCTCTGCTTTCATGGAATGTGATGTGCATGTTCGAATGGGTGTGTGATATGCTGCCCTCACCCTGGGAAAGACATACTCGTGCACACACTCGCACACAACAATGATGCAGGCATACACAGTACCTGAGCAAGCGTCATCATGTATCCTCACACGCCATCAGGCACGTGCTCTCACAGAGCAACACCTGATTACAAACATATGCGTGCTCTTCACACACACACACACACACACACACACACACCTGCTGCCTTCAGCCTCGCACTCAGCCCTCCCAGCACGTCCAGCAATGACGCCACAACCTGCGCACAGCAGGCACCATATGTGCAGCACTGTAGTTTGGCATTTGTTTAAAACATAGTGCCAACACGGTCAGAAACGTGCGTACCATTATTCCAACAGTTCACACCCCGTGGGTGCATGTGCTGCTGCAATGGCAGGAGGCACTGGAAAGGGCACTTTCAAAATGCCATTAATCCAGCAGTTTACACCCCGTGAGTGCTTATGCTGCTGCAACAGCAGGAGGCACTGGAAAGGGCGCGCCTGGCATACCAGTACTCCAACAGTTTACATCCCATAGCTGCATGTGCTGCTGCGACAGCAGGAATTGCAAGGCGTGTGTTTGCAGTTCACACTCAAAGGTGCCTGATTACTGATTACGTTTAGGATTAAGGGAGGGTGAAATTGCGCCTTTTGTTTACGCACCTGCGGCGCCACATGCTGCTGCAGCAGCACCACATCCAAGCCACGAATAATGATTCCAACACACAGAAGGACAGAGGTATGAGGGCAGCAGAACAACTGCTTTACGAGTTGGAACGCCCATAGCTGTGGCCACTTACATGCTGCAGCAGCAGCAGCAGCAGCGCATCAAGCCACACATCATACTAACATCACACAGAAGGATAACTCTCTGAGGGCGGCAGACGCACAGCATCACGCCAGAACAACGCCCGTACCTGTGGCGCCACGTGCTGCTGCAGCAGCAGCGCATACAGGAGGCACTTGCACAGTAGACGCTTCTCCAACTGCAGCAGGTGCACACGGCTGACAGGCACGCCTGCCTCATCACGAACCTGTGCACGTGTGTATTTGTGAGTGTGTATGCATAAGTGCGTGTATGTCAGCGTATGTGTGCGTGTGTGTGCACGGCTGATAGGCACGCCTGCCTCATCACACGCCTGTGCACGTGTGTATGTGTGTGTATGCGTGAGAGTGTGTGTGTGTCCAATGCATGTGAAATAGGTGTGTGCGTGCGTTTTATGTGTAATTGTTTTAGTGGTGTGCAGTGCACAACTTGTGTGCATGTGCATGTGCATGTGCATGTGCATGTGCATGGTTAAGCAATCCAAACAATACCCAGCAACCCAACATGGATGCCTGCCCTACAGCCAGGACTTGACTGCCAGCTTACACATCAAGCCATCACACACATACACACACCAACCAGACGGCATCTTCTTACAAATACCAAGCCATCACACACACACACACATACACACCAACCAGGCGGCATCTTCTTACAAATATCAAGCCATCACACACAACACACACACCAATTTGGCGGCATCTTCTTACAAATATCAAGCCATCAAACACGCATCATCCAGGCTGCATTTTTCTACACGCCACTGAAATCCTGCTATGCTTTGCTGCTACCAGCTTGGTGGCCTGGCCCTTGTCATCAAACCAACAGCATGTGCTGAATAGACAAATTCACAGAAATGCCGAGCGCGCCAACATTGCGCTGCTTATATCTCTGTTCTGTGGACAAGGTGCTGCTAACAACACTCACGTGAATCAGGCTGCTGTGTGCCATGGGCTCTAGGGAATTATCCTGCAGAGGGTGAGCACATCGTAATGCAGAGGTTGAGTGTATGCGTGTGTGGGTGTGCATGTGTGTGCGTGTGTGTGTGTTTGTGTGCATGTGCATGTGCATGTGCATGTGCGTATGTAAACATGTATGTGCAAGTGTGCATGTGCATGTGCGTATGTGCATGTGCATGTGTGTATGTATGCATGCGTGTGTGTATGTGTGTGTGTGTGTGTATGAGAGAGAGAGAGAGAGAGAGAGAGAGAGAGAGAGAGGGAGAGAGAGAGAGAGAGAGAGAGAGAGAGAGAGAGAGAGAAAGAGAGAGAGAGAGAGTTATATAAGTGTTGGTGTGTAGTCAGCAGCATTGAAAGGTCTTTGCTGCATTGAGTCGCCGTTAGGTACCAACAGTGCTACTTTTGGTGCTTTTGTGTGCAGGCCCAGAAACGAGCATTAAATAGACATGCATTAAACAGACACATGCAGCTGCATATGCTCATGAGCGCATACACACACACGTACACAGCTGCACTCACTCCCCCTTGTGTGTGCACTCACCATACTCAGAATTGCACATTCACATGCCGCAAACACAACAACACACAAACACACACACACACAAACACGCGTGCGTCTCACCTTGAGTGCATCAATGATGCGCGTGAGGAGGGCCTGTGGTCCCTTTTGGCCTCCTGGCAGTGCAGCAGCAGCAGCAGGGGGAGCCTGCTCCGCCAGCAGACCCATCACAAAGTCACGGAACACAAGGGTGTAGGGGTGCCTGTGTGTGAATGTGGTTGCGCATGTGTGAGTGTTTTTGTTTGTGCATATGTGGTGTGTGTGCATATGTGCATGTGCGTGTGTGTGGTGTAAGTGCCTATGTCAGAGGGATGCCAAACAGTCATTCATTTTTGTGTGCAGCAGGCTGTTTTTACAAACTCACACTAAACACAGTACCATAGAATAGGCACTGAACAAGTGAAGCACAGGGTAGAGCGCACACACAAACACACATACACACACACAAACCTCGGGGGGTCCTGTGGAGACAGGTCTTGCTGCAGCACATCCTGGAGCAGCAGCATGAGGCACTTCACAGTGGACTGCCTGTCCTCCAAGTACAGACCTGCTGCTGCCTCCGCGGTAAAGCTACCCCTCTGCACGAACATTGTACACACAAATTTTGAGAGTGTGTATAGTAGTGTATGTAGTGTATGTGTGTGCGTGTGTGTGTGTGTGTGTGTGTGAGTGTGAATAAGTCTGCTGGTCAGTGACATGAAGAATCAGCCAAAATGCAGTGCTACTTCCACCTCTGTTCTAACCCACCTCTTCCGCTGCCGTGATGAGGTACTCCACACACAAGACCTCATCTAAACGCAGCTCGCGACTGAGGAGCAGGGCCTGTGAAAGTGTGTTTGTGTGTGCATGACAATGTGTATGTGTGTTTGCATATGTGTGTGTTTGTGTGCATGTGTATTTGTGCAAAGGTGTGTTTTGGTGCAAAAGGGTGTGTGTGCGTGTTTGCATGTGTGTGCGTGTGTGTATGTGTGTATGTGTGTGTGCGTACGTGTGTGTGCCATTGTGAGTTTAATACTGCTTCCCAACGTCGAGCCCAAAAAAGAGATTGGCTCAGTGCCGCCGACCACAAAGTCAGAGATGGCAGCGTCGTTTGGCACTGCCATCTCAGACTTCACGGCATGCAAGCTGATGGCACAGCGTCATTGGTAGTGATGGAACATACATACATACCAGCCGCTTGTCAGGCTCTTCATCCAGCCTCTGCTCGCCGTATTTCGGTGTATTGACAGATAAGGACTCCACTTGGCGGGCTGACTCTGGATTGCTCCCCTGCAGTCAATTGGCAAGTCAAGCGTTGAGCACGAAGGGTGCGCACGCATGGTGAGCACGCGACATGTTTTCCTCCATGCACGTAGCCAGAGGCATACATTGGCTGATGGCTGGATGCTGCTGATTGTAGCCCTGTGTAAGATCCCTGCATCAAACTCACTTTGAAATCCAGAACTTGCAAAAGTCTCTGCCTCTGGGAATGCAAAGCCAGAGCCACTGTCTCAGGCTCGGTTTGTTGATCCTCTTGTGCCTGGACAAGGCTGGTGAGGAATTCCAGCAACTCTGTGTGAGTGCCCATTTGACCTAATTCAATACATTTATTGAAAATATATAAATTAATTCATTGCAACATTCAAGCTTGGAGAATTCAAATGCTCCCTCTCAAACTGGCTCATGCCTCTCTCCGAAGATCACCTCTTCTGGCAAGCATGGTGAGGCCATGGTGATAGAAGAACTCAAAGGGAAGAACTCATGAGCGTGTGCACAACATGTGCAAGTGACACACACACACACACACACACACACACACACACACACACACACACACACACACAAGCACTCACAAGCACACACACAAACAAAAGAAAGCACTCACATGCACACATACACACACGCACACTCATACACATACACACGCACATGCACACGCAAACACACACACACACACACTCACACTCACACTCACACTCACACTCACATACATACACGTATACACACATACACACAAACAATTCTGCTTCACAATAAGCGCTTAGTTAAATCGCCTCCCTGTGCATGCTTCTACAGAGCAATCCGTTCAACAGGAGTTTTGCGGATGCCCCTGTGTACCCCCCTCCAGACCCTTCAAGGCTCGGCACTGCCGACTTGACGGATGTGCACATGCCTGAGCCCGTAGACCAGACAGTGGAACGGAAGGTGCAAGTGGTGCAGCCCAGGTGCGTGTACGTGCAAGTATGTGGGTGTCTATATATGCGTGTGCACATATGCGTACGCGTGCGTGTGAATGCTTGTGTGCCGAAAGTTTAGTTCAATGCTTAAAGTAAATCTGCAATTACTTATGATCAGCTCTGACCTGGTGCTCAGCTCTGATCTGTTGCTCACACACACCAGGTTCTCACGATAGCTGCACATATGTGTGGGGGGGGGGGAGGAAGGTGGAAGGGGCGTGCGCTTGCGCTTGCGTGGCTGTGCTTGTGTGTGTGGCACTGCTTGACTCCTCCTAATAATCATCAATAATAATCATCACGCGGTGACCTACAAACAATTGTGCCTCGATTTTTCCCACCTCAGACTCTTTCAAGACTTTGGGGGCAAATCGCGATTCTCCGGCAAAGCCACCACCATCAAGTGCTTTGAGAACAACCCACTTGTTAGGAAGGTGAGGAAAAAAGGAAAAGAAAAAGAGCAGGAGCGTTTTAGACGTCAAGTGCAATTTCTCTGGCATGCAGAAATGATATTAGCTACGACCCCTCTACCTATGGACAACAATGGTGAATATTTGATCTGGGATTTGTGGATCTGAATCTGATCAGTAACGTGTATTGCCACAAAAGCTGCTAGACATGGCATGTGCTACCCCTTCTTCTCTGGTAGCATCGCTTTCGTCCAGCAGGTATAATTCAATGCTTGATAAAAAGTTATGCTGCTCTTTTACTAACGTTTTCCATTCTTGCTGTGATCTTATATAACACTTTCTCTATGTGAGAAAAGTTCACGACTGAGCAACGCTAGGTATGCAGTCGTCTTTTACCCTGTTTGGCCTTCCACGCTTCAAAGCTTCTCTCTCATGCACGTGCAATTCTAAGATTCTAAGACTCACGTTTCCAGCGGATTCAAACACGTGATCCTTAAGGGCGTGGCCTGACCACAGACTGCTAGGTCGCATCCTGCACTTCATACATTCTGCCTTACGTGCTATGTGTGACCTGCGTTATGTGCTCAGTGTGATCTGCATTACGTCCTCTGTGTTACCTGCAGGCTTTAGGTGAGGATGGCAGAGGGAGAGTTCTCGTCGTCGACGGTGGTGCCAGCCTTCGGTGCGCTTTGCTGGGTGACGTCATCGCAGGTACGTGTGTCCCTACACATACTCTCTCTCTCTCTCTCACACTCTCTTTTCACACAGACACACGCACAACAGCTTACACGCTCTTGCACACATCGCATCGCTGTACTTTGCCGGGTGGTGTGAACTAAGGTACGTCATAAAGCACCATGCTCTGTAGGGTTTGATAGTCTGACAGAAACAATTCGCGTGCGCTCAAGTGAGGCCGCACGCACAGATCATCATAAAAATGCCCCGGCCGGGTGTTCACTCATCGGTAGACCTCTTGTGTCTCATGAACTATCAATAGAGCACGAGAAAAGAAGGAAGCAAGGGACTCAAGCAGCGCCTTGCCTTCGTATGCTAGGCGTTTATCGCAGAGGCAGGCACAAAGGACGGATGGCACAGTCACCTCAGGTCATGTAAATGTGATGGACCTATTGCCTTCTCATAAAGGGTGCGGTCACGCAGGGTGAGCTTTGTGGTAGGCATGAGCTGAGAGATCAGCAGTGCATATGATGTGATGGGCATGAGCTCAATCCGCAGTGCATATTTTGTGATAGGCGTGCACTAAATCAGCAGTGCATATTTTGTGATAGGCACTTTGCAGATGACGGATGACTTGGGTTGGCCAGAACCATATACATATATATACAGTGTATATACGGTATTTTTAGCAGGGAAATCACCAAATATATGGTCATATACGGCGTATATAATGTACGGTCTGGCCGCCCCTACAAATGACCTTCCATGCAGAGTTGGGCCCCATAATGCTCGACTCAGCAATCATGCTGTGTTGATTTCATTTTGCATGGATGGGCATAACATGTTCAGACTCGTGAGCATTTGCTATTATCTTATTTGCAAATATGGGCACAAAGAACGGGTGGCAAGGCGTCATCATCAAATATGTCCAGATTAGTGAGCATTTGCGTTTGTCTTATTTTCAGAGATGGGCACAAAGAATGGATGGCAATTGCGTTCGTCTTATTTGCAGAGATGGGCACAAAGAACGGGTGGCAATTGCGTTCGTCTTATTTGCAGAGATGGGCACAAAGAACGGGTGGCAAGGCGTCATCATCAACGGATGCCTGAGGGACTCTGAGGATATTGGGAAAATGAACATCGGCGTGAAGGCACTCGGCACACATCCGCTGAAGTCGTCAAAAAGAGACCCAGGTCAGGATCAGGGATGTTGGGATGTGGGATGTGGGATGTGGGATGTTGGGTCGGCAAGGACGGTTGGTTAACATTGCCAGTCATACTCTCAGGGCAGGCTTGCAACCCTCTTCATCCCTCCTGGATTTCTATTTCATGGCTCCCTTTCCTGAGCTAGTGTGGGAAGCATGTACACTGCCTTTGCAATTTTTTCATTCCCACGGCACGATTTGTGTGCTTTGTAAAGGTTTCACAGGGCTTGAAATTATTAGGGTTGGCCAGAAGCAATATAGGTATATACAATGTATACACGGTAATCTGTTGCAGGGATTTGATCAATTATACGGCCATATACGGTTTGTATGTAAACAGTTCTGGCCAGCCCTAGAAATGAAAGCACACAAAAATGCATACCACAACTGTCAAGGAGTTTTGTAATGATGATTCCAGAACGGCGACGACGCGTTTCGATGTCTCCTTTGCATATGTTTGCACTTGCATGTTTACACTTGCATGTTTTCAATTGCATGTTCGCACTTGCCTATATGTACCGCTCTGTACATTCACGTGCGTCTTCCAAAGTGGCTTCTTTTTCCTCACTATTAACTGTGAGGAGTGGAATTCACTGCCTGTGTAGTTATTTTATACATACATTCATATGCACAGGCCTGTGCATTCTTGTTGTGTGCCTGTACTAATTAGTCTTCTGTTCTCTTTGCTTTTATTGCTTGTGCTGAAAAATAATGTAAGTTGCTTTTTCTCCACATTGAACAAAGTGCAAAATCTTAGACAAAAAGGCTTCTTTCCACATTGAAGAAAGTGCTATATTTTAGACAAAAAGGGGCCCTCTGTGATTAATGCACACCAAAAGTGCTGTACCCTAAAAATGGCTCGTTTTGGCCCGTGAAGCGGCTTACTTGAGAAGAAGGCAGCTCTGACTGTAATGATGACCTAGATGCAAGGTGGCAGGGTGAAATATGCTACTTTAACAAATGGTCCACACTTCACTTTGCAGGCATGCGTGATGTGCCTGTGACTTTTAACGGCGTGACTTTCAATCCCGGCTGCTACGTGTATGCGGGTGTGTAGGCACTGCTATCAATGCTATAATGCCAGATGTATCTTGTCGCGCAAGATATTACAATAGGACGCTGTTACGTGCATGCTGGTGTTGCGTAGGCACTGCCATCAATATAACAATGCCAGATTTTCTCGTCGCACAAGGAATTACAACAGGAGGCTGTCTTCCTTGATAGAAACTGGAAGAAGGCAACGCATGCGTTAAAAAATGTTGCACTGAGTCCGCAGCATTATATAATTAATGCTTACACTCATTACATGCGCAGCCCTGTGTTAGACTCACTACATGCGCAGCCCTGTGTTACACTCACTACATGCGCAGCCCTGTGTTACCAGGATATATGTATCGCACTAAGTACAGAAATGGCATCTGTCGGATTAGCCTTTAAGCAACGTTTCACCCTGCTGCAGTCCTGCTTGCACATACCCCACTCTTTTGAGGGCAGCACATTTGTTAAAACAACCATCTAGTGCCTACGTTCACTCTTTTTTCACTCCTCCCTCGCTCTCTTTGTCTCTTACAGATAAAGACGGCATCCTCGTTTCAGCTGAGGAGCTCCGTGTATAAAACTATTTCAAGTTACGGCAGCGGGAAATAAATGGCATAGTGTGCTGCAGTACAGATAAAGAAGGCATCCTTGTATAATGTACTCAACCTTGGTTTGTCAAGCGCACAGCTCATAGTCCCTCCATCGCTATATGTTCATTTTTAACTTAATATGATTGTTATCCTTTTTCTATGACTTTTTCCCAAGTAGCATGGAGATACGGCATACGACACCAGGCGGTTGTTTTCCGGATCTCATACCAGTCTTGCCAATTTCTTATTGCAGGGCTGCGTGAGTGGACGCAAGTGTGAGTAGATTAAGATCTATCCAGTGCTATGACAGAGGTCCTCTGAGGGCGCAATGTAACAGTTTGTACTACATTTATTTGTTCTGAGAGGCGTACAATTCATTTTCCAAATGTTATCGTGCTGAGTCTCTCTAGTGCTAGCTCATTAGATCTGGGGGCATGGTTTTAAAACGCCACAATATGGCATTCATGCTGATAATCCCACGCCTCACCACAGCGACAGTCATCACTGCCAACCAAACTGCTTTCATTGTGTGTGGCAGGGCTGATAGACTGCAGATGAAAACTTCCATCATAGCTGCTTCTGACATAACGCGTGCTTTGAATGCCTTCCCTTGTTATCTTGATGCTGTACTCTTCCCAGATATCTGCCTAAAAATTGGATTAAGAACAACTTGCCCAGGAATAGCGGTGCATCTGATCAAATCCTGCAACAAAACGTAACGGCCTGGTCTTCACCTGATCCACCTGATGATGCACCTGATGATCCACCTGATGATGCAAAAGCACAGTACAGTGGCTCAACGCCTGACTGGGGTTGTTGTAGCAAATCACAAGGACTGTACTACCAAACCCTTGTATACAGGCAGATTTTGATCTTGATCACCATAAGCTTATTAAATTGAATGGGAGTCTGCTAGGCATGCATTTGCGTTTGTAGTTTGTTTGCAACCCATAAAAAAGCAATCAAGGTGGCCAGGGTACAGAAGCTCTAAATTTCCGCGTATAGGAGATCCTGCTTGGGTGTGGGCACCAACGTGGCCTTTTTTCAAGAAATAAAGTGCAATTGCCGTTGGTAATATTTCTTTTATTCTCAAGACGTTCTGCCTCAATTTGTTCCATTGCCACAGCAGACAGAATATATAACTCATAAACACTGATACACTTACATTCTGGCGTGCAGGATTGTTTACCCTCATTGCCCTGTACATAAGGGCAATGCTCCTGAACCTTTTCCCCTTCGTGGTCAAGGACATCATCGAAGCCACTTTAGGCGACATAACGGAGCTCAGCATAAAAATTGGGCAAGTTGTGTGATGATGGCAATCAGGTCTACGGCCGAGTGCAAGACAACTTGCCCGATTTTTCATGGTTGGGCAATTTGTCTTGTACTCGGCCGTAGGCCTTGATCACCATCATCACACTGATTTGGGTTATTACCCTACATACCTTCGTAAGGTATTTTAAGGTAATAACCCAGAAGTGGCAGAGGCGGAAGGAGCAGGAGCAAAGGCAGCAAAGGGGGTGAGTTAGATGCATCCTCGGACGCGGATGTATCCCACTCAGCCCACCATCCTGCTCTGGCTGAAGTTGTTGCGGACTGACAGCATGTGGGGCCCCTTGGCTGCGTAGTACCTACAGTGCAATTGTATAATGCTGGAATTGTTTATGCCGTGGTTTTAATTTACTTGCCAGGTGCTTACTTTAATTTCATCTAGGTCTAGAAGGTGTGAAACTTCCCCCAATGACACTCACCTAATGTGCTCTGTTCATTGCAACATGGATATTTACTACCTGCTTGTCACACGATTTGTCACGTGCTTCCAGGAAAAAGAAACAGAAAATGAACTCAGGCAGCGAAAATCATTCCCCACAGCGATAAATTAAAAGGAAGCCATTGTATTGAGAATTGTAAATCTCCTTTACGACCAGACAAAAAGTCCACTCAGAGAGGTAAACCAACAGAGTACTAGAAGGAGGAATGAAGTCACACGAGCTCAAATTAGCAAAAGTGTCAGGCACAGAAAATGCAAAGCTTGTATTACAATGGGAAACGGCCTTCAGTAAGGGCACTTCACTGCTAACCTTCTTAAAGATAAGCTAGTTTCAGACAATCTCTCTCTCTCTCTCTTTCTCCCTCTCTCTCTCTCTCTCTCTCTCTCTCTCTCTCTCTCTTTCTCTCTCTCTCTGTCTCCCTCTCTCTCTCTCTCTCTCTCTCTCTCTCTCTCTCTCTCTCTCT
>Ga0307945_1001101_pt1 | contig 20525 bp, 20 predicted proteins | sample OrgLakmetagen228_FD_201818 | JGI IMG/M metagenome (GOLD analysis project Ga0307945, IMG submission 201818) | Saline water microbial communities from Organic Lake, Antarctica - #228 | ecosystem: Environmental > Aquatic > Non-marine Saline and Alkaline > Saline | place: Antarctica: Organic Lake...
TAGTGCGCCACATTGTGATACAGCGTGCTCCACATTATGATCCACATTGTGCTCCACATTGTGATCCACATTGTGCTCCACATTGTGATACAGCGTGCTCCACAATATGATCCACAGCGTGCGCCACGTTGTGATACAGCGTGCTCCACATTGTGATACAGCGTGCTCCACATTGTGATCCACATTGTGCGCCACATTGTGATACAGCGTGCTCCACAACAAGTTGATGATACAGCGTGCTCCACAACAAGTTGATGATACAGCGTGCTCCACAACAAGATCCCCCTTCCCCTGCTCTGTGCATCTCCTCCTTCACTTGAAAATACGCATGCACACACGCAATCACGCACGCACACACACCACCACATACATACATTCATACGCACACAATAATACGCATACATATATAAGCACATACACGTACACACAACACACTCACAAACCACACACAGAACACTTGCCTGTGCCACGCCATTGAGGACGGAAGTAACAAACGGTTGGACAACGTGTTGTTTGAGTTGAGGCGTTGCCCCCAGAGATAACAATGCATGAGCCTGCGAACCGTGCAGAGGGCTAGGGTCAACATCAGGCTCACGAGCAGCAAGTTGTACAGAGAGTGTGTTTTGCCAGCAAAAACACTCAGAGGCGTGTAAAGGGCGGATGTAGTGACTGTCAGGACTGATGCTAGGCAAATTGGCTTGAAGCCAACGAGGAAGGCCGCAGGACTCAGGACTCAGGACTCATGCTAGGCAAATTGGCTCAAAGCCAACGAGGAAGGCCGTCAGGACTCAGGACTCAGGACACACGTTACCACTCAGGACTCAGGACACATGCTAGGCAGGTTGACATGAAGCCAACGAGGAAGGTGCTTGCTGGTGGGTGTCATGTAAAAAGCACTAGCAGCGAGGGTCTATCGCGCGTCAATTGCAAAGATTATGTGTAGGGTTGGCCAGAACCGTATATACACACCGTATATGACCGTATGTACGGTGATTTCCCTGCTAAAAAAAACGAATGTACACCGTATATACCTATAAATGTATGGTTCTGACCAACCCTAATCATGTGCTCATGTGGGGAAGAGCAGAGGCCATTGATAAGTGACGCAGTCAGGCTCAAAAGCAAACAGTTGAGGAGTGGAGGGGGAGGTTGTCAAGGTGCCACCCTTGGACAGAGATGGCAAGTCAGTTGACGATGCATTTGAATTGCCGTCACTGCACCGGCAGCAGAGCCTTGGCCTTTGGCCGACACACATGTGTGCATGCAAGGGTATGGGCTGTTGGAAAGAGGAGCGTTGGATCTACCACGGCTGAGAGCATGCATGTTTGGCAGTAGTGTCATGCGCCATGATGAAAGAGTGCTGACAGGCTCTTTTTCGGTAGGGGGGCAGGCACACAACACGTGGCTCTCACAGCTTGCTAAGGCAAAAAGGTGCTGGAAGGCGTATACATGCACCATGTGTAGGGTTGGCCAAAACCATACATTTATAGGTATGCATGGTGTACATACGGTATTTTTAGCAGGGGTATCACCAAACATACGGTCATATACGGTGCAGATATACGGTTCTGGCCACAACCCTACACATGTGGGCCGCTAGGAACAGTATATGAAGAACAAAAAGGGGGGAGTGCTTGACTGGCAGGTACTGCCTTCAACCTTTGCACTCATATCAAATTAAGGTGTACTCTGTACCCTCCGTGAAAAAAACAGAACACCACTTTCCAGCAAGCTGCACTGCAAAACACCCCAGCGTGCACACTTTTGAGGCGGCCCTGTGACACAATGCGCACATGCTGACCGGATGTCCACGCACGCTTGAGCACAGTCGAGAACAACCTTTCCATTAAAACGTGAGCGTCTGCACTTGTTCCTGCGCGACGATCAGTGTTCATGCCGTACTTCTCACTCCTCACTCCTCACTCCTCACCCCTCACTCCTCACTCCTCAATTCTCACTCACCACCCTTCACTCTTCAATTCTCACTAACCACCCCTCACTCCTCAGTTCTCACTCACCACCCCTCACTCCTCAATTCTCACTCACCACCCCTCACACCTCAAATCTCAACCCTCACTCCTCACACCTTAATTCTCAACTCTCACTCCTCAGTTCGCACTCACCACTCCTCACTCACCACTCACCACTCCTCAATTCTCACTCACCACTCACCACTCCTCAATTCTCACTCACCACTCACCACTCCTCAATTCTTACTCACCACTCCTCACTCCTTACTTACCACTCCTCACTCCTCAATTCTCACTCCTCAGTTCTCAGTTCTCACTCCTCACTCACCACTTGGGCGTCCAAGCTTTTGTGTGCTTCCGCCTGGATGCGCCACGTAAAGGCTCCCAGCACCTCCTGCACAGAGGCCTCCTCCGTTTTTTTGCCTATGAGCTGCTGTGCTACTTGAGCAGCCACTAGCAGATGCTTGGGCTCAAAATGGGCACGCCCCTTGTCATGCAACAGCTGTGCACATGTCAGGGAGGAAAGATGAGAGATGTATGAATGCAAAGGGAGGAAAGATGAGAGATGTATGAATGCAAAGGGAGGAAAGATGAGAGATGTAAGAATGCAAAGGGAGGAAAGATGAGAGATGTATGAATGCAAAGGGAGGAAAGATGAGGGATGTGGGAATGCATGATTTGTAAGAAGCATGTAGTGTTTTTCTTGTTTCTGTCAAAAGAAACTAGGTAAGGGCAGGGCGTACGCTAGAAGACTTTCTATAGGAATGCATGTGATGCATGCACCAGAGGGGGGTGCAAATGATGGGCTGCCTTATCAGATGAGCAGCTTACTCTTGAAAAGGGTGCAGAAAAGACAGGAATACATGCATGCGCTCATGCACACTGACTCGTACACGTGTACATGCATGCACAAACACTGATGGGCACACAACCACACACACACATACACACACACATACACACACACACACACATACACGAGCATGACACACGCATACTCTTACACAATGTAACACGACACGAACGAGCAGACACGCGTGCAGCCACCCACTCACCGCTGCCAATCCGGTCAGGCTTTTGCATCCCTGGATCGCTCCCAACAGCTGCTGCCGCTTCCAGGCAATTATTCCAAATTCGTGCTGCGGCTGCCCAGTGCCAGGCGGGGTTTGCTGCGAAAGGGAGGCCGCTTTACTGCTGCTGATTTGGCCTGATTGGCTTTCCCTAGCCCTTTTCTTGGGTGCCGTGGTGCCAGACAGGCCTCGGAAAGGTCCAATGCTGCTCAGCCATGGAGAGGCAGACGGAACGGGGATACTGCTGTGGGAGGGCCATGCAGCGTGCAGGTGGGAGCTAGTTATATCGCTATTGCTGCTGCTGCTGCTGCTGCTGCTGCTGCTGCTGCTGCTGCTACAACTGTTGCTGCTGCTGCCACTGCTGCTGTTGCTGCTGCTGCCAGCGACGTGTGGGCGGTCTGCCTGTGAGTGTGAGTTGCATGTGTGCATGGACGCACGCAGCTTGTTGTTTGCCAACCCCCTGGCAGCCCTTGCCGCATCCAGTGGCCTCTCTCCTTTCTTGCAACAACAGCACTTGATGAACAAACCGGCCAGCCAAACTACGTGAACCACGCACCGGGAGGAACGGGGAAAACCCTGCGCTGCAACCCTCACTGACCAGCGGCTGCTCTCCCGCGCATGCGCCAGCATACTGTCCTGTGCCAGCGATACGTGCAAGGCCAGGCACATATGCAGCCAGGGTTTGGCTGAGGGACGCCAACTGTGCATGTGGCAAATTGTTAAAGGTGAGAGCTGGTGCAACAGCAAGCAGTGCGTCAGGAACAGGAGAAACCCACCTCAGCCAATCTCCTTCTTATTAGCATTGTACCCTAAGTTAAAAGAAAAATAAGTTTGAGCAATCAGCCTCACATCAAAATCAAACTTTAAAGCATAAAGCGCATAATGAGACGATTTAGGCCTTTGGCAGGCACCGCAGCAGCCTGCACGGTTCTGTGCCACTCCATGCCTGCTGAGCAAGACACACGACAAACGTCTGCACTATTTGCTTTGCCAGCACAAGCAGAGGCCAGCCATCAAAAAAGGAGCCCCTCCTCAATTATCTGGCCCACAAGTTCCAGCACTTTTGCTGCGTGCTCTGCAGCAGAAACGCCTAAGGCTGACGACCCAAACACTGCAGGTCAGTGGTAACAGACAGTTTCTGTCCAACACATGTCTCGCGCGTTCATTCTGAATGAGTGCTTGCAATAAGGTGAGGACCTGGTTGTGCGTCGTCTGTAGAACCCTTTCGTTCCGACCTCCTCCCCTTGCGCAGCCTCCATTCTGCTGAGCGCCCCCCTTTCCATCATGACTTCGGCGTGTCAGCCTTTGAGTTCTGAAGAGAAGGCAGCACTGGCCAACGCTCTTCCTGGCTTGCTAAACGGATTTAAGATCGCATGGGAGGTGTCAGCTGTGATGAGGGGAGCTGCTCTCTTGCTAGGAGGGGAACTGCAGGTGGCGTGCTTAGCAAATGCAAGGAGCACCATCGTCTTCAACACGCGCTCGCGCACACACACACACATGAACTTGCACTCGCATACGCGCCCACACGCACTCACACGCATGTTCGCACGTGCATGCACACGCCCCCATTGTATACACAAACAACAGGTGCTGCGTCCGGACGTGGTCATGATGATGCGCGAAGGATGCAAAAAGAGCTGCAGAGAGTCTGAGAAGCTGGAAGATGTTACTTCTCAGGTACTTTGACATCATTGAAGCTGTTGTGGCAGAGCGGATAGCGTGGTCAGCTTATCAAACATGGTTCAGCCTAAACCCAGCAGGGCCATGGTAACCTTGCAGCCTTTTTTCTAACGATGCTGAAACGCTCATGGTTTAGCCTATACCCAACAGGGCAGAATTAACATTGCAGCCTTTTTTCTAATGACATGATGAAACTGGCCTCAAAGTTCCTTCGCACTGCGTCAACGCTAGCTCAATTGAACAAAGTTTGCCACTAGGACATATCGCAGCCTCAGAGGCACTGGAAAAGGCAGAAGGATAGCCAAAAGTCCACATTTTTCTATGAAGAGGTAACTGGCTCTTTTCCTTCTCCGGTGCCTTGTTTTTATAGACACCGCAGTTGCAAAATCATAAAATCATACTGCAGTCGTCAAAACATACACACACGCACATGCTCACATACCACGTGTTTGGTTGGCCAGAAGCAGTACACATACGGTGCACAATATTTGAGCTGAGGGGAATTTCCACATTTACGGTATTGTACAGTGCATGCACGGCTCCAGGCAACCCAACACATTTGTAGGGTAGGCCAGAACCGTATATCTGCACCGTATATGACCGTATGTACGGTGATTTCCCTGCTAAAAATACCGTATGTACACCGTGTATACCTAAAAATGTATGGTTTTGGCCAACCCAACACATTTGCAAACACACAGGTTTGGGCACTTGCTGTGATCTGTGGTGGCCTGCCTGCGGACGTGTTAGAAGCTGTGCAGACTGCCCTGAGGAAGACAGGCATCGAGCAGCTGACCGAAGCAGGTGCAGAAGGAAGTAAAGAATGAATGTGCTGAGAACAGAGCAGATTCAGCAAATTGTACAGCAGGAAAAGCCAACTACTATTTGCAATATACACAATAAAGTAGAGGCATGTATGTAAAACAAAATATAAAGCAGAGGTCGCCAAGCTTTAAGCAGATTTGTTTGTGGACTGTACACATAAGACAAAGCACACAGATTTATGTTTCGTGTGTGTGTGTGTTTGTGTGTGTGTGTGTGTTTGTGTGTGTGTTGCTTCTGCTCATATGCTCTTTGTGGCATCAATCACAACCACATATTGCTGCAACACAGTATAAAGCGATGGAGATTGCTGTGCATGTGCATACCCAGGTCTACTGCTGTTGCTGGACGCGCTCTTACTTGAAGCAGCAGCCCAATGGCGCCGTGAGCACCCTGCTCAAGCCCAATCTGCACATCGAGGTGGGACACTCACGTGTATGGTTGGCCAAACCATATAATACACCGTATACGACGGTATATTTGATGAAATCCCTGCAAATAATACCGTATATACACCATATTTAGGTATATGGTTGGCCAACCCTACTCACGTGCATTGTTTTTGGTCATCAAGCAAACTCAAAAACCACCCAAACACCCATAGGTAGCCTCGTGCCGACGTAGAACACCACTTTATGACAGGCACATGCCTCGTGCTCAACATAGAACACCACTTTCACGACAGGCACATGCTTCGTGCCCAACATAGAACACCACTTTCACGACAGGCACAGCCTGGTACCAAACATAGAACACCACTTTCACGACAGGCACAGCCTGGTACCAAACATAGAACACCACTTCACCACTTTCACGACAGGCACAGCCTTGTGCCGACGTAGAACACCACTTTCACAACAGGCACATGCCTCGTGCCCAACATAGAAAACCACTTTCACGACAGGCACAGCCTCGTGCCCAACATAGAACACCACTTTCACGACAGGCACAGCCTTGTGCCGACGTAGAACACCACTTTCACAACAGGCACAGCCTCGTGCCCAACATAGAACACCATTTTCACGACAGGCACTTGCCTCGTGCTCAACATAGAACACCACTTTCACAACAGGCACATGGCGCAAACTAAAAAACCATGAGCGCATTCCGCTGTACTGCACCAAGGGCTAAGGTCAACTGTGAGTCGTCAGCTCTCCAGCTGGGGGGCTGTTACGTGCTTCCTTTGTAATTGTGTACATTGCAATATGTAACTTAAAACTCAGGCAGCACCCCTTCCTCGCCATTGCAGTGCTGTCTGCTACTTCCCCCCAACCTAGGCCCAGCAAGCAGGAGGTCGCCACTCTGACGGGCAGTGCGCCAAACTCAAGTGAGCAATCTTTCAACAGTTGATGAGACATTGCAGGACATCAGGGAACATTGCGCAAGCCTTCCTTTCAAGGCTACGTCGTGCGAGGCCTTGCAGGATTGCAAGAAAGATACGCAAGCAGCAAGACCATTCTCCTCCAGTGAGCGTGTTTTTTGTGTATTTATAGGCTACAATGGCTGTGTGAACCATGCAGGATAGTAGGAACTGTTGCTTATAACTGAATGTTATGTCCAGCATGCTCCCCAACTTATGACTAGGGTCGGCCAGAACCATACATTTATAGGTATATACGGTGTATATACGGTGTTTTTGGCAGGGAAATCTCCATGCATACAGACATATACGGTGCATATATACGGTTCTGGCCAACCCTACTTATGACGTGTGCCTGCAGCCAAATTATAACACAAGCGTAGACAACTAATACAGGTCAGGTCGTCAGTATACAGCAAGCTACTTAATTGTCTAGTGACTCATCTTGTCCAACAAACATGCGCACAATCTTATCTGTGAAAACAAATATGTTTGTGTGTGTGTGTTTGTGTGTGTGCTCGTTTTTTCTGAATTTCTTGCAGCCTTGTGGCGTGCCATAACGAAGGCTTATGACGACAACGTGCCCATGGAAGGGTATTTTCACAGAGGTGCCCTGCACACCATCTTGCACTCAGCCTTGGTGCTGCCCAACCTAACCGCCTCAACTTCAGGTTCAACTCAGGGTGCGTTTCTTGAATCTTGAAGTGTGGGTTGTCCCTTGCTGCCAAATCTGACCGCCTCGTCTTCATCAGAAAATTGGGGTGTGTTTCCTGGAGTGTAAGTGTTTCTCAGCTTTCAAATCTGGCCGCCAACTTTTCATCGTTGGATCAGGACGTAGCCATTCCTTTAATGCCTGGATGTGCACACAGACCTTGCTACATGCAAAGCAAAATGTTGCGAGGCAGTTCCTTTATAGGAAGGCCAATGCCAATGGTCCATTGGTGAAGGAGTAGCAGAGTAGGGAGGAGTAGCAGAGTAGGAAGGAGTAGCAGAGCAGGGAGGAGTAGCAGAGTAGGAAGGAGCAGCAGAGTAGGGAGGAGTAGCAGAGCAGGGAGGAGTAGCAGAGTAGGAAGGAGCAGCAGAGTAGGGAGGAGTAGCAGAGTAAGGAGGAGTAGCAGAGTAGGGAGGAGTAGCAGAGCAGGGAGGAGTAGCAGAGTAAGGAGGAGTAGCAGAGTAGGGAGGAGTAGCAGAGCAGGGAGTAGCAGAGTAAGGAGGAGTAGCAGAGTAGGGAGGAGTAGCAGAGCAGGGAGGAGTAGCAGAGCAGGGAGGAGTAGCAGAGCAGGGAGGAGTAGCAGAGTAGGGAGGAGTTTCAGGGCAGGGAGGAGCAGCAGAGTAAGGAGGAGTAGCAGAGTAGGGAGGAGTAGCAGAGCAGGGAGGAGTAGCAGGGCAGGGAGGAGCAGCAGAGTAGGGAGGAGCAACAGAGTAGGGAGGAGTAGCAGAGCAGGGAGGAGTAGCAGAGCAGGGACAGCGTGCTTGTGTGAATCTTGTTTACAGCAGTTCAATCCTCGTCAAATTTGCACTACAGCTTTTTCAACTCACCCTTACAGACAGCAATACCCAAGTGTCACCACTTGCCTGACAAGCCTGTTACACGTGTGTTTCATAAGAAGTATCTGAGTTTGACCATCAATTGGCTGACGTTTGACCATCAATGGACTGAAAAATCGGATTGCGTACCCTCCTGATGACATTGTGTCTGTAGGTAAAAATGTAAAAATACACATCAAATTGGTAGCGCACCTCCTCATCGATCTGTAGGTACCGGCACGCAAATTTTGTCGCGCACCTCCTGATCCGTCTGCAGGTAGCGGCACCTTAGCGCCACGCTTTGGCTGCTACTTGCCTGATGAGTTCGGTGAAGCTGCTGTGGCGGTTACGGGAGCACGCATGCCCTCTGCACGTTCCTCCAGGTGAGGAAATAGCGGTGTTGACAACAGATGCAGTGCTGGACAAGATGGCCACAGATACGGTGTGTTGACAGGGTGTTGACAGTGCGTGTAACAACGGATACAGCGATGTTGACAACAGGTACAGTGCAGGACAGGATGGCCACAGATACGGTGTGTTGACAGGGTGTTGACAGTGCGTGTGACAACGGATACAGCGATGTCTGACAACAGATACAGTGCAGGACAAGATGGAAACAGCTACGGTGTGTTGACAGGGTGTTGACAGTGTGTGTGACAACGGATACAGCGATGTTGACAGCAAATACAGTTGGCAACAGATAGGTGTGTTGACAGGGTGTTGACAGGGTGTCTGACAACGGATACAGCGGTGTTGACAACAAATACAGTGCAGGACAAGATGGCAACAGATACGGTGTGTTGACAGGGTGTTGACAGTGCATATGACAACAGACAACAGACAGTGAAGGACAAGATGGCAGCAGATGCGGTGTGTTGACAGGGTGTTGACAGGGTGTTGACAGTGCGTATGACAACAGACAATAGATACAGTGCAGGACAAGTTGCTGGAGCTGTTGATCATGGCTAAGCTGCAGCTGCAGCCATCACAGGAGCAAGTATGCCCTCTGCACATTTCTCTCGGTCTTACAATTGATGGAAAGGACATTAACAGTGAGTGAGTGATCTGCACTTCACTGATGGACGAGTTGCTGAAAGGCAAAGAAATTGCCAAATTTTAGCAAGAAGGCACTCACAGTTACAGCAGTGAGAAGGCAAAAATGAAAATTACTGTAATGAGAAGGCAACCAAATTCATGATGAGGCACTGCTTTTCCAGAGAATTTTGGGCATGAGAAGGTTATGCTCGTAGGTGCAAGGTACTGGGATGTAGGTGAACGCGCGGAAAGCAGTGTCTGAAGGTTGTAATTGACAGCATCAACATTACTGGTGGGAAGGTGAAAGGGGGGTGGGTGCTTTTGGGCCCTGCAGATTAGTTTGCCCAGTGAACTGCCTTTGGGTTCCAGAAAGTTATCAAAGCAATAAAGAGATGTATACCTTTCTCATCGATTCAGGAAAAAGCTGCAGCTGGGTGAGGAGAAAGGTATGTATACCTCCCTCACGTTGATTGAGGGGAATGGTAGTTTTGGTAATAATTTGCATAAAAAAGCTGCAGCTGGGTGAGGAGAAAGGTATATACCTCCCTCCCGTTGATTGAGGGGAATGGTAGTTTTGGTAATAATTTGCATAAAAAAGCTGCAGCTGGGTGAGGAAAAAGGTATGTATATACCTCCCTCACGTTGATTGAGGGGAATGGTAGTCTTGGTAATAATTTGCATAAAAAAGCTGCAGCTGGGTGAGGAGAAAGGTATATACCTCCCTCACGTTGATTGAGGGGAATGGTAGTCTTGGTAACAATTTGCATAAAAAAGCTGCAGCTGGGTGTGCACTTCAAGCGAAAGAATGAAAAAGCTGCGCAGGCTTTGAAAACTAAAACTACTTCTCTCATCAATGAGGCCACAAATAAGTAAGAACCCTAGGGGGATCAGAGGTTTGTGCTGAGAATTTTTGGGTTTCGTTCTGATGTATTGGATCCACTAGAAGCTAGGTGTGACAAAGTAATTTACACAGTTACACAGGTCTTATAATATCCAGTTCGGTATTTCAGATAACGACATACTTCTGTTTCACAATCAGTTAGGATTTGATTGATTATAATCAATCCTCGGAGCCCTCTCCAAACTGGCTTTGAAAGCAAAAAATGGGGCTAACTTTAAACTTGGCCTCACAGCGTGCCAGTGTGAACCCTGGCCTTGTTCTTAAAGCCCCAGTCCCCATCTGAGAGGCTGGCTGCTCAACAAAAAGACCACGAGAAGCTGCAGAGGGAGAGGCTGCTCAGAGAGCTAGCAGAGTAAGAGGCAAAGGCAAGGTGTAAAAGGCATGTAAGGCGCCCACGCGACTGTTACGTGGATATATGTATCGCACAAAAAGTACAGAAGGTTGCTTCTCTGAGTGAGGGAAGCACATGTGCAAGCTTTCACAGCTTTTGTTCTCCCCATGCAGCCAATGAGCAGTCTGCCCAGCAGCCTGCCCAGCAGCAGCAGCAGCAGCAGCAGGGGCAGCACTGAACAGCAGCAACATCCAGCAGAGGGGGGCTCTTAAATTTACAAATAAACTCCAGACGGGACCCTCTCAAAGTCCCTTCAAACTCAAAAAATGTATCCAGACCCCCTTACGTTGAAAACTCTCTGTCACGGACTGATCATGGACAGACAATATTCTTTTACTGTTGGTGTTGAAGGTAGTTGTTAAAGGCAGCTAGCCAGGCATGCTTCTGCTTAAAATACCTGCTCAGCCTATCCAACTGCCAGGTGCGGCCTTTCTAGTGCTGTTGACATTACTCATTAGAAGCTAGTTTCAAGCCAGGCCTGCAACCCTCCTTACGTCCATTGCCTCTTGGTTTGCCGTGCTCGTATTGAAGTGTCTTCCTTTTTATTTGAATTGTTTTTAACAGCTTGCCTATTTATTGTCTTTCTCAGGCACCCCAATTTTTTACCTTGCACTGCTAGAATTGGTATACCTAAATATCATGTATCTACAATGATTGGGAGATTGAATGCTATTCTCAGTTTCTTAGCCAATAATCTAGTTACTTGTTTGGTTTTGGTCAACCCCAGGCTTTCAAGAAATTGAAATCATTCATTCACACTCATATTTTCAGGCCAAGCACATTCCTTTATACCGCCATATTGCACGTCCACATGCCTGTTACTGAATCACTCTCGTCTCACACAAAACCTTCCAGTGTGTCCTGAATCACTCTTTTCTCACACAAACCCGTCCAGTGTGTCCCGCATCCACAAAGAGGGCGCAAGAGTGCGACGGGATTTGCAAATACGCTGGAGACAGGTGTGCATGTGTTGTTACTTGTGTGGTAAGGTAAGGTAAGGTTACATTGCTATATATGCCTTTGTGTATTCCTTTTGTGGTAAGGTAAGGTTACATCGTTATATATGCCTCTGTGTATTACTTGTGTGGTAATCTCCATCCAGGAGAGGCTGCTTTGTGCCTTTAGGTAATCAGCGCTTTGTCTGCCATATACTTTGATCTTTGATCTGTAGGATTTTGTGATATCAAGAAGCTTTCAGGTTGTTTTTGCACTGTGTTGAGTGAGGCCTGTAGCTGCTGTGTGCCATTGTGTGCCAGTGTGTGCCTGTAGCTGCTGTGTGCCATTGTGTGCCTGTAGCTGCTGTGTGCCAGTGTGTGCCAATGGTCTGTAGCTGCTGTGTGCCAGTGTGTGTCAGTGTGTGCCTGTTGCTGCTGTGTGTCAGTGTGTGCCAATGGTCTGTAGCTGCTGTGTGCCAGTGTGTGCCATTGTGTGCCTGTTGCTGCTGTGTGCCAGTGTGTGCCTGTAGCTGCTGTGTGCCAGTGTGTGCCATTGTGTGCCTGTAGCTGCTGTGTGCCAGTGTGTGCCATTGTGTGCCTGATGCTGCTGTGTGCCAGTGTGTGCCATTGTGTGCCTGTTGCTGCTGTGTGCCAGTATGTGCCAATGGTATGTAGCTGCTGTGTGCCAGTGTGTGCCATTGTGTGCCTGTAGCTGCTGTGTGCCAGTGTGTGCCTGTAGCTGCTGTGTGCCAGTGTGCGCCATTGTGTGCCTGTAGCTGCTGTGTGCCTGTAGCTGCTGTGTGCCAATGGTGTTTGTAAATGGAGAGTGCCTCAAAAAAGAGAAAATAATGAGCTTGAGCTCTATTCAAGCAACCTGAACTGTGCAGGTTTATTACCGACAGAAGGATGGTCATGACATTTTCAAGGGCGGTGTGAAGCGACTCACATCCAGTCACTCACAAACTCACCAATCACAACCCTGCGCTGTTGTATAATTTCCAAGACCAAAGGGAAGACAAACAGCTGCTGTTTTTACAATCCGTGTTTCATGTCCTTTTTTAATCAGGACCAGCTAGTGGATCAAAGACAACGGGCCGTCAATGACGTCGCGCACCTTTTAGAAGCCAGGTACACGTGTGGGTGGGTGGGTAAATATGACGACCGAGGCTAATTTCTTCCATGCATTTGTTCTTTCTTAACACCACAGACTACTCCATCCTGCTGCCACCTGCATTTATTTGTACCTGCTATGTCAAGCAATACTGTGCATTTATTTGTACCTGCTATATCAAGCAACACTGTTTGTTTGCTTTGCAGGTTGGGTATTAGTGTGCAAGAGCCCGCAGACTTAGAGATCGTGCTTCCTTTACACAAGCTTGTGGTTTCCCTGGAAGGTAGGTACAGGAGTTACTAGGTATGACAGTTGGGTGGTCACATGATTACCTGTCAGTGGAGCGAGTTCTCATTGTACTTCTTGTCGAGTTGTGTGGTCGCTCTTGGACCCTGCGAGGGTATCTGTGAGGGCACTTGTTGTTATCCAGCAGTATGCAGCGATTAATAAGCTTCTTCATAGCTGACCTACAGTTACAAGACGTGCCAGGTGGGGGTGTGCATTTGTGTGTGTGTGTGTGTGTGTGTGTGTGTGTGTTTGCGTAGGTTAGGTGTGTGTGTGTGTGTGTGGTGTGTGCGTGTGTGTGTGTGCTCAACTATCATGTAAAGACTTTGCGCTGCCTGCATGAACTGGTTTCTCAGGGCTGACCGGTTTCATGTATACTCATCAACCTACGTTTTATGATTGGCACATTATGGCTGACCTCATTCATGGTGCGTCATCAACACTGTTTGTCAGACATAAGTCACTGAGTCATCCATGGTCATGGTCACATGAGTCACACGAGTCACTGAGTAATGCATGGTGCATCATCAATACTGTTTGCTAGACATGAGTCATAATCCTGTTTCACATTACTGTTTTCACATTACTGTTTGTACTGTTTGCCAGACATGAGTCACAATACTGTTTTTTTAACATTACTGCTTTCACAATACTGTTTTCACAATACTCTTTGCCAGACATGAGTCGCAAGCGTCTCTCAAGATGTGCATCATCAATACTCTGCAATATGTGCAGGATGCGCAGATGTGCAAGATGAGCATCATCAATACTGTTTGCCAGACATGAGTCAAAAGCATCTCTCAAGAGCATTTCCTAGTTATGAATGCAGTGAGCAGCATTCCATAGACCTACCTTTTTTTTTGACAGGTACATAACGCATGCCCTGATTTGCTGCAATGCTTCTTGCTTACTCGCACTTGTTTTTATCAACCACGCCCAGAACTACTCGCTTACGACTAGGGTTGGCAAGGACCTTTTACAAACACACTGTATACAGAGGTTTCCCTACTAGAAATACTGTGCCTACACCGTAAATATGTAAATATGTTCATATTCATGGGTTTGGCCAACGCTTCAGATGACCCAGCGGTGCCCAGCCCCAGCCCGCTGCCTCACTTCACGCCACCTGTCGGGTGTGCCTGCTTAGAGCGCCTGAGTTTGGAGCACTTCTCTCCCCAATCACAGGTCAGTCAGTTCTCTGTATTAGCAATCATCATTGCACTTTGTGTGTGCCAAGCTTGTGACGCCTGAGTTTGGAACACTCCTTTTACCAAGCACAGGTCAGTCAGTACTCTGTATGAGTAAAAGCCATTGTACTTTGTGTGTGCCGAGCTTGTAACCCCTGACTTTGGAGCACTCCTTTTTCCAAGCACAGGTTGGCACACTTACCAGGAGTAGTTACTGCATATGTGCAAAAGCTTGGAGCACTAGCGGAAGTGCCTGCATTGTTCTCCCAGACACAAATCAGTCTTCACCCTAGGTAGCATCTTCTTGTATATAAAGGCGACCATCACTCCATGGCTAAGAAAAAAGAAACAAAAAGCCTGCGTTGGTATTGTGAACACATCCAGCATGGTTGAGGGGGAAGGAGCGCAGAGGTGCCAGCACCTAAAAGCCCCCCACCGTCCAAAATAAATCACACATGCCACAGAATAAGGATCAGATGTTTGTGTGTGTGTGTATGTGTGTGGTGGGGGGGTGGGGGGGTGGGGGGGGGGAGTGTGTGCAAGAATATCCATGTCCACACCTTGATTGGCTGTCCACACTCGATTGGCTGTCCGCACTCCACTCGATTGGCTGTCCGCACTCCACTTGATTGGATGTCCACACTCCACTTGATTGGATGTCCACACTCCACTTGATTGGCTGTCCACACCTCAATTGGCTGTCCACACCACGAATGGCAAGAAAATCCATGTCCACACCTTGATTGGCTTTAGTCTGTCATGCTTATTCAGTGGCATGGACAAATCGTGTTATTTCCCCTGGATTTATAATGTGAACAACGGTTGTACGGTTATTTGGTTGTTTGTTATGGCTCATACTTGCAATCCATGTTCAAGCTGGTACCATGATTCGTCGTGACAAATCTACTCCCTGATCCTTTGCATATACTAGTTCATGTTCTGGCATTGTGTCTTTGAAGTGCTTGAGTTGTATATGATGCACGTCCCAGTGTCTTGGATTAAGTGCCTTGCCTTGACGATGAAAAACCATACTTGATCTATTGGTGCTTGCAGCCCAAGAGCCTGTGCATTGTGCTGCCTTTTGGAGGCATAGCAGGCAACTAGCGGTTGCCGAGAAATTGAGAATTTAAAAAGTTCATGGCCAGCATTTTAAAAAGGATCATCTAGCCCAGGTGGCTTTCTATTCCTTGTACCCATGTGAGGAATGTTCGCCATTGGCTGTGCATTCCATTTTCTTCCTTCAAGCCCTCAAGCGTTACATCCTGGTTTTCTTTAAAAATTACCATGGTCGAACAACAAAGCATGCATGCACCACTGCCTACGTCCACGTGAAACATTGCAAGTGCACCACTACCACACGTGCACCACTGCTACGTGCCACTGTGCACCACTGCCACTGTGCACCACTGCCACTGTGCACCACTGCCACACGTGCACCACTGCCACACGTGCGCCACTGCCACTGTGCACCACTGCCACTGTGCACCACTGCTACTGTGCACCACTGCCACACGTGCACCACTGCCACTCGTGCACCACTGCCACACGTGCGCCACTGCCACTGTGCACCACTGCCACTGTGCACCACTGCCACTATGCACCACTGCCACTGTGCACCACTGCCACACGTGCACCGCTGCCACACGTGCACCACTGCCACACGTGCGCCACTGCCACTGTGCACCACTGCTACTGTGCACCACTGCCACACGTGCCACGTGCACTACTCCCACACGTGCACCACTGCCACTGTGCACCACTGCCACTGCCACTGTGCACCACTGCCACACGTGCGCCACTGCCACAGTGCACCACTGCTACGTGCCACGTGCCACATGCACCACTGCCACACGTGCACCACTGCCACACGTGCACCACTGCCACTGTGCACCACTGCTACTTGCAACGTGCACCACTGCCACACGTGCGCCACTGCCACTGTGCACCACTGCTACGTGCCACGTGCACCACTGCCACACGTGTACCACTGCCCACGTTCAAATGCCCCTCCTTCCTACTACGCTCATCCTCAAACACAGATTGCTCGTGCTGCTACTGATCCTCCTTATTTCACCTACGCTCACAACTGTATACATGCTGCTTGGGTTGCTGCTGCCATTTCCTTATTTCACCCACATTTATACTTGCACACAGGTTGCTTAACTGCTACTGCCTTTTCTTTACTAATAAATCAAACAAAACTATACTTATTTTACTCGCGCTTGCACTTGCACGCAGATTGTTCGTGCTGCCACTGCCCCTGGAGTAGCAGCTGCACGTGAAGTGGCATTGCAGGATGGCCTCGGCTGGAGGCTAGTCAAGGTGCGCGGTGCTATGTATTTGAGTAACCAATAAATTAATAATAAGTTCAACTGGCCGCATGTGAAGTGACATTACAGGATAGCCTCGGCTGGAGGCTAGTCAAGGTGCGCGGTGCTACGTGTTTGCGTAACCAATACCAATAACTTGATAAATTCAACTGCTACCCTTGCTATCCTTCGGAAGAGGGAATGTGAAAGTGTGACAAAACTGCCTGTGTGGTCAGCTCAGCTCGTTTTGGTTGGAAAACTCAGCGTCATGTGGTATCCCCCCTTCTGGGGGAATATAAACTGGGGGGACTTAAATTGCAAGAGAAAATGAAGCCAACATCTGCAAGTTAGTTTATTGAAAAATGAACAAAAGTGACGCCTTTGCAAGTGAGCTTTGTGACATAAATAAGGTTCGCGTGCACCTGGCTGCATGTATCGTACTAGGTGCGTCTGATCTTTTATCTTACGACAGAGCAGGCAGTAGCCAAAGAGATAAAAGGAAAAAGAACAAAAGTGTGCAGGCAGTCAAAATCTCCACATTGATTACAGAAAAGGAGTCACGTCTGTGGTACCGAGTACTATGAAACTTCTCATCACAGTTATAACAAAAATATATGGGGGAAAGGTTGGAGGTTTGGCCTGATACTGGTTCCTAATCATTTGAATCCAGAGTGGCTCAAAGTGGCTCCCATCCCTATTGAACACTTTTGTCCCTACTTAAATCTGGTTCCGCTACCTGTGTACGTTTTCTCTTGTTCAGCAGCATTGTCCGAATTTTGTGGCATGCCTGTCAAACGTGTGAACGACGAAGTGTCCGCAATAAAGACAGCATGGTGGTCAATGTGGGGGCAACTGTTTCGTCCGAAGAGCAAGGACACCTCGCTGTTGGAGGTACTTTTGCCGTCTGGCAATTTAAGGCCGTCTGAGGCCAAGCACCCTTGCTCACAAGCTTATAGCCACATACGTGTATGTGCAAAGCAGCAGGTGATACATTTACTTTGAGGCTGCCTAAATCTTTCCAATGATGATTTCTACGCTACAAATGTGGCCTTTTCCTTAAATAATTGCAACAAAGCACAGTGACTGGCTGTTATCACTAAGGCTGCTGCAACAGCACGATCTTTGTTCCCTTGCCCTGTTCCCATTTCTTCCTGCACCAGACATCCATCATAATAACAACCCTCTGCTGCTAGGTGTCAGCCTCATCATCGTCTTTTTATCGCTTTGAGACCACAGTTTCTTTTTGCACGCTGATCGCTTTTGCACGCTGGCCTCTTTCCTTTTGCACGCTGTTTTTTTCGCAGACGTCAAAATTCCATTTCAAAGCGCCTGATGATGTCGCTCCGTTTTACATGCACAGGTCCCACCGCAGCAGTGGAAGCAGCTTCTTCCTAAACTGGATGAACGTGCCTCAACACTTCGCGGAAGGCCAATTTACTCAGCAGAGGATGACGGAGCGAGAGCTCGCCGTATAGCTCAGTGGATCAGCACAGAGTGACAGGTTTTTTGTTAAGCCTTAATTTCAATGCCTATCCTTTATCAATTTAGTCAGCTTCGTTCATTCAACTTTTTGTACAAAAGGCGTGCTCAACAACAATTTAACTTTTTGTACAAGGCGCGCTCAACAACGATTCAACTCTTTGTACAAGGCGTGCTCAACAACAATTCAACTTTTTGTATAAGGCGTGCTCAACAACAATTCACCTTTTTGTACAAGGCGTGCTCAACAACACAATTATGCATGTCGTCTCCATCAGCTCAATAAGACCGCTATTTGATTTTTACGTTTGTCAGCTATGTTTCCAAACTTGTCCATAACAGATGCACACTTTTCAGTACTATAATAATCTCTCATCAGGAGCCGGCTTTAAAGATTACAGAGTTTACTGGAGCCAGCTTCACGTCAAGCCTCCTGCAACTCTCCTGATCCCCATTGATCTTTTATTCTTTTGGTGGAGGGTCTCGGTACCCTGTACTAAAGTGCCTCATAAGATCCCGGACAACAGTCAAGGTGTGGGTCTGGGTGCCACGGCACACAACACCCTGACCCACGCTAATTTTTTTCTTTCGTGTGTTGCGCGGTGCGGGGTCGCATGGTTGACTACGTACCCCCGCCCCTTAATCATGCTGGCTTTGTCATCACTGCCAGCGGAGTCTTGTCTTTTCTTGGTTACCAACTTTAAAATTCAACTTTTCTAAAACAGTACAGTCCCCAGACTGGCCAAAACCCACGGCAATTAAGTATTTGAATGTGGAAAGCTCCCCACACACTGCACTGTTACGCAAGCTGAGGGCACCGCTGGAAAAATTGGAACTTCAGCTTTCTGTATCTGTGCTAAAATTTTGAAATGGTCAAGAATCGGGGCTGCTAGGGTTTCCGGGGCCAAACAGAGCGTGGGACAGACGATGGCGAGGCCCTCCCACGCCTACTGCCGCATGTTCAAAGTAATAGAAGTAAGGAGCCTCCGAGGCATCTCTCGAAACAACCAAGTCACACTTCATGTTATACTTCTTGGAGTCGGGGGAACAATCTACAATCAGTACATCATAACTACTTTTACTAAACTTAGGTGTCCCCACGCACAAAGAGCACCAACTAGTTACTAAACTGCACTACCATGCAATGAAAGGCTTGAACAAGATTACAAAAACAAGTCACAAAATACACCTTAACAAACACAGTGATAATGGGGGATTTGATGGGGGGGTTACCAGTAGAGCGACTGGCTTCAGGAGAACTAGGTGCAGGCCGAAATGTATGGCTGACAACCCGCTGGATCCTCATTAGTCTCTGTTGTTTCTTTTTTTCTCGTTTATGGTGGGGCTGGCTAGTGTGAGCACTAGTTGAGAGCCTTTCATTAGTGCACACTGGTGACTTCCAGCGTAGACTTTCACTTTTTAAGTAATGTTAAGCTTATTCTCCGGAAATGGGACGCCCAGGGTTTCTGAAATGAGTGCTGGCTTGCATTTCATGCCAAATTAAACTGCCTCCTCAGATATCACCTGAAAGCAATGCCCAGATTCCAGGAACTTGAAAGCACATGCCTGGGCTTCTGGGGTCATAAACAACTTTGCATGTATCCACTTTCTAGCTGTGGCGCGCACAAGGCTGGTCCGCTGTGTGCAAGCGTCTGTTAGACATACAGCCTTGGACTGCCTCCCCTAATTTCACCTTTAAGGCAATGCTCAGATTCTAGGAAAAAGCACACGCCTGGGCTCCTGGGGTCATGAACTTAGCATTTATCCACTTTCTAGCCGTGACGCGCACAAGCTTGACATTGAGGCTGGTCCACTGCACAAGTCCATTAAAATTAATGAGGGGCAGTTGGCTAACGCACTAATTTATAGTTCGAACAGCAGTAAGGGAGATATCACAGGTTCCCAATTTTGGCTGGGAGGTCCGTTTGTCTGGGGACTGTGCATACTAGGTCTGAACGACGGAAAAAAATGTTGGCGTGGCTGCACCAATAAAACGGCTGCACCACAACGCCGGTCTCGGACACAACCATACAACGATCAGTGGGACAAGTTTCCAAATATTCCCAATGAAAGCAGATTTTGACCCTGGGATGTAAGGAAATTCTTTAAAAGCAGAAAAAAACTGGGGTGGAATAAGCTATTTATCCGACCGCAGTGTGGGATAAATATGTTTATAAATTGCACTGCCTGATGTTTTGATTTTTCGTTCAACGGCAAATGTGTGCTCGATTTGCAGGTCTGCGAAATATTTGTTAAGAAAAAGAGATCTCAAATTATTATAATGATGCGTTTGACTTTACAGCCAGTGTACTAGTCTCAATATAAGGATGCCAAGGGGTGAGCACCGCACACATGCACACGCACGTACACACACACACACACACATGCACACAAGCAAAAACACACACACGCAAACGCGAGCACACACACACACAAACACAAATACACACACACACACACACA
>Ga0307945_1001108_pt1 | contig 20463 bp, 25 predicted proteins | sample OrgLakmetagen228_FD_201818 | JGI IMG/M metagenome (GOLD analysis project Ga0307945, IMG submission 201818) | Saline water microbial communities from Organic Lake, Antarctica - #228 | ecosystem: Environmental > Aquatic > Non-marine Saline and Alkaline > Saline | place: Antarctica: Organic Lake...
GAGAGAGAGAGAGAGAGAGATATAGACAGAGAGAGAGAGAGAGAGAGACAGAGAGAGAGAGAGAGAGAGAGAGAGAGAGAGAGAGAGAGAGAGAGAGAGTAACCCTGAAAAGACACTTTGATCCGTGCACCCACATAGGAGTGCACACACACACGCACACACACACACGCACACACACTTGTGAATGCTACACACATGCTCCCCACAGTTGTGGGTACTGGCAGCAAACCTGGAGGTGCGAGCCAAGCGTGTGGATGCAGCCCGTCGCATCCTGGGCATGGCTGTGGGCATGGCCCCCAAGGACAAGACGTTCAAGAGCTACATCGACATGGAACTGGCCCTGGGTCATGTGGACAGGTAAAGGGGTTGTTGGGGGACGGGGACAGTTGCTGTAGGGGGGGGATATCTGTGTTGCATTGACATGGAGATTGCAAACTTACACGCAATTTGGCGAACCCCCAAAGTGCCGTTCACGGCTTACTAGCAAATGTCGGTCGAATTCGAAGCAATACTTTGATATTATAGGGGGAAATAAGTCCAAAATGCAGGAAAACGCCGGCTAAGCGTTTTACTTTGTCGTATACTTATTAATCGTAATATATTTCCGACTCTTTAGACGACACAAGCATGTTTTGGCTGCGTGTGAAATAAAACCGAGTTGAGTGCCCAGTCTCCCTAACTGCACTTAGGTTTGTACAGTTTGATAGGTTTTCTCGCATTTTATCAAACCTTAATTGCCAAGAAAACGAGCTGGGCTACCCAGGGAGGTGCAATATTTCGGCAAAGGAAAGCTCTTGTTTGGATATGCCAGCTGTGGGGAGGACCTTGTCTGCATAGAGAGACTCAACAAATGACAAGGGGAAAGGGTAGAGGTGTGTGGTGTTGAGCTAATGCTCCCAAGTCTACATGGCAATTAAACGTTGGCCTGACCACATTAACAAGTGAGCAGGGAACGGTGGAGGACTAGGTGTGCATGTGTGTGCATGTGGGTGTGTTTGTGGTCTAATACGAGTGTGCTTGTGTGTATGTGAGTGTGTATGTGGGTGTGACAAGCATGAGGGGGAAACAGAACATGCAGCTCTAAAACTGCCACGCTACGACGTTTACCTTTACTGCATGCAATACAAGCTTTTTTCTTGCGGAGTGTTACTGCATGCAATACAAGCTTTTTTCTTGCAGAGTGTTGCAAGCTTGGCTCGGACAACGTGCTGCGTATATCCAGCCGTGACTCTTTGCCAGCAAGTACAGTGCCTTTGTAATATGTTTAAAGCTGGGCAGAACCGTGCATGTACTGTATAGTGCCCAGAATTAGTCAGATCTGTACATGTACTGCATAGTGCCCAGGATTGGTCAGATCTGTACATGTACACCGTGTTATGCCCAGGATTGGTCAGATCTGTACATGTACACCGTGTTATGCCCAGGATTGGTCAGATCTGTACATGTACACCGTGTATGTTTGTAATGTAAATTTCCTGCTGAACATATCGTATACACACCCATTACACATATTTTATCTTTTATATCTACACGTGTACCTTTATATTATTAATATATATAATATCGCTACGGCTAAGGCCAACCCTAGTCGTGTCCTGTACCCAGGGATGTTTCGTACGATGTATTTGTATTGTACGTTGTTATACTTTACACACTTTTACCATACTAAAGTTTAGGCCAGCCATCCCTATGAGAATTCTTGCTCCAAAGCAGAAAATTTTGTTTTGATATGTAGGAACCCATAAGGTGTATCTAAGCACCCCTGCACACTCAGTTTGTGGCGGGAGGTGCCCAGGTGGACAGGGTGGAACAAGGTGGAAATCCCTGCCAGAAAGTGGAATTCCAAAAGTTCCTCCCCGGTACCATCAATTTACCAGGGGCGTTTGCATTAGTATTCCCCCTTTTTGGGTGGGGCTCGGCTTAGTGGTGGGTGGGGCTTGGTTTTACATTGGTATACCCCCTTTTTGGGTGGGGCATCAATTCCCCCTTTTTGGGTGGGGCTTGGCTGGGCTGACTAAAGGTCTCAAAATTCCGTATAAAATATCCCCGCTTGCACCTGTTTCTAAAGTGCCCCAATGTACGAAATACGAAACAAGGTCTGCCTCCGACGTCTCATATCAGGCAACCCTTCACGACATTTACATGCTGTGCTCAAATTGACCTAGGAATCAGGTCAGCCTCTGCCATCTCAAACCAAACAGACATGTCTCCACAATTACATGATGTGCTCACATCCTGTGTATCATTTTCCCCAACACAGGTGCCGCACCCTGTACGAAAAGTATTTGGAGTGGCAGCCTGCCAACTGCCACGGCTGGACCAAGTTTGCCGATTTGGAGAAGAGCTTAGGAGAGGGGCAGCGCACTCGTGCCATCTATGAGCTTGCTATCAGCCAACCGGTGAGAATATAAAGTTTGTATTTAGTGTGTGGGTGCGATTATAACATGAGCTGGCCATCAGCCAACCGGTGAGTGTATTCAGTTTGTATTTAGTGTGTGGGTGCGATTTTAACAGTGACGTGTGAAATGTGCCATCTATGAGCTGGCCGTCAGCCAACCGGTGAGTGTGTTCAGTTTGTATTTAGTGTGTGGGTGCAATCTTAACAGTGACGTCTGAGATGTGCCATCTATGAGCTGGCCATCAGCTAACCGGTGAGTGTGTTCAGCTTGTATTTAGTGTGTGGGTGCGATTTTAACAGTAACGTCTGAAAAAAATAAAAATGCTTTTCATTTATTAAGGCTCAGGGCTATTTCAAAAAAGGCCTCTGAGGTGTAGACGCTTGCTCTTCATTACCGCTCCATTGACACATAACTTTCACTTGAAAATGACCTCTGAGATGTAGACGCTTGCTCTTCATTACCGCTCCATTGACACATAGCGTCACTTGAAAATGACCTCTGAGATGTAAACGCTTGTTTTTCATTACCGCTCCATTGACACATAGCGTCACTTGAAAATGACCTCCGAGATGTAAACGCTTGTTTTTCATTGTCGTTCCATTGACACATAGCGTCACTTGAAAATGACCTCTGAGATGTAAACGCTTGCTCTTCATTACCGCTCCATTGACACATAGCGTCACTTGAAAATGACCTCCGAGGTTTAGACGCTTGCTCTTCATTGTCGTTCCATTAACGCAAACAGTGGCACAGGGATAGAAGATCAATTACATTGACCTTTCAAACCAAGGTGTGTGTGTGTTCCCCTTTCCCACGCACGCATACACACCCGCACACACACACACACACACACACACGCAGGTCCTGGATATGCCAGAGGCCTTGTGGAAAGCCTACATCGACTTTGAGATCAGCTCACGGCAACGACAACGCACACGCATCTTGTACGAGCGGTTGCTGGACCGAACAAAGCACGTCAAGGTGCGGACGTGCGCGTGTGCACAAATTGATATTATGTCACGCGGATTCCAGGCTTGCTGTGTATGTGTAGGTGTGTGTATGGGTGTATTTGAGAGTAAGTGGGGGTGGAGTGTGTGTGTATTTGGGTGCGAGTGGGTGGTTGTGTATTTTGGGGGAGCGGGGTTGTAAGTGGGTGTGAGTGAGTTTAAGTGGGGTGTGTGTTTTGGATGTGAGTGAAGTTGGGGGTGGTGAGTGTGTGGGTGAGGGTGAGGGTGCGTATTGGTGGGGGGTAGAATGTTCATCTGTGTATTTGTGTGATAATAAAATTTTGGATCGGGTTAGCATGTGTGGGGGCCCAGATATTGCTGCTTAGGCTCTGCAGAGTTGGCTGCGTGCATGCACGGCAAATTAGTATATGTATACGTATGCAAATAAGTATACGTATACATGCATGCATGCACGGCAAATAAGTATCTGCAAAAGCTTCTAGGACCCCCAAAACCTTTATACTGTACGTTGAAAGCTTATAGGCGCCTTTTTCCCCTGAGGTCGTCTATCAGGTCTAATGTTTCAGCCTGTGTGTATTTGTGTGTGTGTGTGTGTGTGTGTTTGTGTGTGTACAAAGGTGTAGAACTGTGAATGTGTGTCTGTGTGGACTGCACAGGCTGGTGCACAGGCTTGGGTATATATTTGCATATTTGCAGTGGCCACAGTCATAGGTTGTGTGGGCCCTGGTGCCATGGTACATACTGTCCTTGTCTATGGGGCCTGAGGGTTGTTGGCTTGAACGTCTACACTGCGCACAACAGCTACACTGCTACACAACAACCAAACTGCCACACAACAGCTACACTGCCACACGACACTGCCACACAACTGCTTCACTGCCACACAACAGCTACACTGCTACACAACAACCAAACTGCCACACAACAGCTACACTGCCACACAACATTGCTACACAACAACCAAACTGCCACACAACAGCTACACTGCCACACAACAGCCAGTGTGTATATGTGTGTGTATATGTGTGTGTGTATATGTGTGTGTATGTGTGCCAGCGTTTTACTGTTATACGTATCACCGCTTTGCGCGCCAGTCGAGTGTGTATGTGTGTGTGTATATGTGTGTGTGTATATGAGTGTGTATGTGTGCCAGCGTTTTACTGTTATAGGTATCACCGCTTTGCGCGCCAGTCGAGTGTGTATGTGTGTGTGTATATGTGTGTGTATATATGTGTGTGTATGTGTGCCAGCGTTTTACTGTTATACGTATCACCGCTTTGTGCGCCAGTCGAGTGTGTATATGTGTGTGTGTATATATGAGTGTGTATGTGTGCCAGCGTTTTACTGTTATAGGTATTACCGCTTTGCGCGCCAGTCGAGTGTGTATGTGTGTGTATATGTGTGTGTGTATATGTGTGTGTATGTGTGCCAGCGTTTTACTGTTATAGGTATCACTGCTTTGTGCGCCAGTCGAGTGTGTATGTGTGTGTATATGTGTGTGTATGTGTGCCAGCGTTTTACTGTTATACGTATCACCGCTTTGTGCGCCAGTCGAGTGTGTATGTGTGTGTGTATATGTGTGTGTATATGAGTGTGTATGTGTGCCAGCGTTTTACTGTTATAGGTATTACCGCTTTGCGCGCCAGTCGAGTGTGTATGTGTGTGTGTATGTGTGTGTATGTGTGCCAGCGCTTTACTGTTATAGGTATCACTGCTTTGCGCGCCAGTCGAGTGTGTATATGTGTGTGTGCATGTGTGCCAGCTGATTACTCGGCAAAGCTAGCCCCTACTGTTTTCATCCTGTTATAGCTGTCAATATGCAAAAGTCGTTGCGCTACAATTGCTGGCTTGCGTGTTGTGTGTGTTTATGCTCGCTTAAACGTTCAAGTCAATATATCGTACGCAAGCTTTAAAGCAGCCTCCCTTGCCAAGTCTTGTCGCTGAAATCTTATTTTTACATTGTGTGTATGCTTGAATTTTGTAGGTGTGGCTATCGTATGCAGGCTTTGAGGCGGCCTCCCTGCCAAGTGCTCTAGACCAGAAGGGGGATGCTGAGGAAGAAAGCACGCAGGCGTTAGCAGAAGAAGAAGAGGGAGAGGTACGTGTGTTTACGATTGTGTGTACGTGTGAGTGTATGTTGATGTGTGAGGATGCTGAGGAAGAAGGCACGCAGACAGTAGCAGGAGAAGAAGAGGGAGAGGTACGTATGAGAACGATTGTGTAAACATGTGAGTATATGTTGATGTGAGCGTGTGTGTTTGCGTGTGTGCGAGGTGAGTTTGTGTGTGTGTGAAGGGACAGGATAGGCTGACGTGTGTCCTATTTGTGTGAAGATACTGATGGAGATAATCTGACTACAGGTAGTTTAGAAGTGGAGGAGGAGGAGGAGGAGAGGGAGGAAATGGGTGCTTGATCATTCAACACGTAGCCTTGGAGTAATTAAACAGATGGAAATAATCTGACTACAAGTAGCTAAGGAGTGGCGGAGGAGGAGGAGGAGGAGGAAGGGGAGGAAATGGGTGCCTGATCATTCAACACGTAGCCTTGGAGTAATTTAACAGATGGAGATAATCTGACTACAAGTAGTTAAGAAGAGGAGGAGGAGGAGGAGGAGGAGGAGGAGGAGGTAGGGGAGGAAATGGGTGCCTGATCATTCAACACGTAGCCTTGGAGTAATTGAGGAAAAGGAGGAGGAGGGAGAAGGTCTGAGTGCGCTGTGTGTCTGCGTGTGTATGCGCACCTGTGTTGTTATGCATGCTCATGTCATAGAAGGTCGGCTTACCTGTCTAGAATTGTAGCATGTGCATGAGGAAAAACTAGGGGGTTGTACGCAGATGTTGGACAGCACACTGCAAGTTGTGCGTAACAGGGGCTGCTGCATCATTTGTCCCTTGAACACACCCGCATTCCACACACCGACCACGGTATTGACAATACACCTGCGAACACATGCACACACACACTCGCACACACACACACACGCAAACACACACACATCCGTATGCGCACACACACATGTACATGCACACACAAAAATCACTCTCTACACCTTTGACAGGAAAAATCGCCTGCCCGTGCTGCGCACGCGCGTGAGGTGTACTCCCGAGCTTTCCGCTCCATCCGTGAGAACCAGCCAGACGCAAAGGAGGAGGCGCAGATGGTGCTGGAGAGCTGGAAGGAGTTTGAGCAGGGCCTAGATTGGCGGTGCGTTTCTATACCTCCTCTAACTATAGCTGCCAGTTGCTTAATGCCTGTTGCTGTTGACTATAGCCGCCCTATTGCTGCTCTGAGCTGCCCTGGCTATCGCTGGGCTGCTCTGAGCTGCCCTTTGGCTGCTCTTCTATAGCTGCTCTGACTATAGCTGCTAATTGCTGACTGTTGCTTGCTTCCTACTCCTTCCCCTTACGTGGCGGTCTACGGTAACAAGTGCTGGAGGTGGGCTGCTCACACAAACTCACCACTGCACAAACCCTCAGTTTGTCACCTATGATCTGTATATAACGACTAGCGACCTACATTCTGTGTATATCTGTATGTAAGAGAGGGTGCCCATTGAAAAGGCTATTGGGGTTGGCAAAGAGCTTTTGCTGGGGGGAAAATGAAATCTACACAGGTAGTGGAAACCGTGTTGTAAGGTCTCGTATGTGTGCTGTGAGTCCCCTATGTTTTGGAATTTTCTGTCCTCAGCATGCGGGACGGTGCCCTAAGCAGGGCCTAGATAAGCTATGGGCGTTTGTGTGTTGTGGTGAGCTTGTGTGTCGTGGTGAGTTTGTGTGTGTCGTGGTGAGTTTGTGTGTGTCGTGGTGAGTTTGTGTGTGTCGTGGTGAGTTTGTGTGTGTCGTGGTGAGTTTGTGTATGTCGTGGTTAGTTTGTGTGTGTCGTGGTGAGTTTGTGTGTGTCGTGGAGAGTTTGTGTGTGTCATGGTGAGTTGGTGTGTCTCGTGGTGATTTGGTGTGTTTGGTTTCTTTGTGACAAGCCTAAAAAACACTGGCTGCTGCTGTACTATAAATGCATTCCTTGAGCCTTGTGCAGAGCTTGCTGCCTCCAAGTTATGGCATATTGCTGATGCCTCTGTTGCATAGGCTTCACGCCCCTGTGCAGATTTGTCGATTCTGAGTTTAGCAGGTGCAAGTTATTCACAACCAAAACGTGTGTGCCAGCCATGCATGCTCTTTGAATGGTTTGTGTGATCTCTAGTCGCCCGGCTGGTGTTTATGCATGTTAGCTTTATGCAGTATCCCACTCTTTAAAGCCGGATCATTTAACCAAGGTGCATATGTGTAAAAACACAGGCCTGCCCAAGAGCGCGAGGAAGCGGTGGCAGCTGTAGCGAAAAAGATGCCAAAAAGGGTCAAGCGCAAGAGGCCGCAACGCACAGAAGATGGGGTGGAGGTGTGTGCGTATGTGTGCTTGCAATGCTGATCTGCTTATCAAGGGTTTGGAGCGTCATGGATGGTTGCAAGAGGTAGCAAGTAAGGCCAAGGAGTCTAATATCTGCATCAACCAACTGCTCAAAGCGCGTTATGCGTGAGAAGCTGGTGCCTCCTGCAGGACGTTTTGTAACACACACACACACACACACACACACACACACACACACAAACATTCTCAAACACACACAAACACACATTATCAAACACACACACGCACACACACACACACACAAACACAGACACACACATTCGTTCACCACTCACTCATACAACACTCACTCTCACACACACACTGACACACACATACACACACACAATAAACGTCACACCTACACACATGCAGACTGGCGTGGAGGAGTACTGGGACTATATTTTCCCAGAAGAGGCAGGTGCTGCCCCTCATCTCAAGCTGTTGGAGCTTGCCTACAAGCACAAACGCCAGAAAATGGACACGAGCGGCCTGTGAAACTCTAGCTGGTAGTCGTCTGGTCATTTTGCGGATTATGTACGTGGGTTTGGTGCCAGCTACATGTAGCAAACATTTGGAGGCAGCTCCTTGATAAATGCCCCGTGGGTTGTTCACATTTGTTATAATTTTACGCGGACCGCCTCTGTCAGAATAAATCACCACCATCCTACTAGGAGCGACAGGCACCATGTAAACAGCAGCCATACAACAAATTTACTGCACCGCCTCAAAGTTTAAGGTCCGCAAGCACGGCACTCATTAGTAAGCCAAGTGTATATGCCACAGCAAGTTCAGCAACAAAAATCATACAACCAATTGAAGAACCAGACGCAATGTCAGATCAAATCACCGCAACTGCAAAGTATAAGCACAACAACTGTGGGGTGTACGTATGGCGCCAAATCGCCTGAGCAACTCTGGTGCTTGTTTGATTTTCAGCCTCACGCAATTGCTCTGACAAGGCAGCATCTTAACTTATGTCCAGCCCAACCACGAACTTTACCATTGCTTTGTCATGCCCAATCGTTGGCAGCGACGAATCGTGTGACAGAGCAGTTAGTTGGTTGACAGTTAAGTTTACAGATTTTACAGAGTAAGCCATCAGTCAAAACGTGAGACTGGTAGGCTGCGTATGTAAAACGTGTGTAAAATTGTGATAATTGCTGTTGTAGCACCAGACTTGCTTGTAGCACCTACAAAAATTACCTTGGAAAGGGAAAAAGGCACAACACAGTTTGTGACAGAGTTTAGAGAGCTCTTGGAAGCTGGTTGATTCTCTGGTAGATTGATGGCAGATGTTCTAGCTGAAGAGGCTGTCTAAAAAAAGAAATTAAATGATTAGTAGCAGTGTCTCTTACAGCAGGGGTGTACCGTGGGCTTTGAAGGTGAGGAATGTTGGCGAGGATGTATAATTTGTTGCAGTGGCCCCTATAGTAGCTGATACTTAGTGAAATTGAAATCAGAAGAAGGCGGACGCAGTTGAGGAATTAGAATGTTTGCAGCTTGAATTCGGTAGTTAAATGCTTGGTAGCAAAAGGTTGTTCTTCTTGAGGCTGAGAGTTGTTATCCTTGAGGCTATTTTATGCGCTCCCTATTTTACTGGAGTGCACGGGGTAAATAATTTCCTTCTACAGTCATGATGTTTATAGTCATACTGCTCAACATCATCCTCTAAAGTCATCTTTCAGGCTTGTTTCACAAATATCTTAAATTAGGGGATGTGACTAGTTGTTGTTAAGTGTTATTGATATTTGGGGCGCCTTCAGATCAAGAAATGCCTCTAAGGTGGAAAAACCATCCAGCAGAGGAGTGACTTAACTGTATCGCTGTGGTCCCTAATGCTGTTACCAGTTCTGTATATCCACGCCTGTGCACTCTCTGCTCATACTCATGTGCGTTTTTTGCTAGTGCTACTCATCTTTGGCTGCCACACCGCTGTCCCTTCCAGGAGCTGGGACCGTTTATTCAGACATCCTCGGTCTCATTGCGTTCTTACACATTAATATAACTAGACAATCAAATAAAATCAGAGACCTCATACGGTACAGGGTGTCTTAAGGATCCCCTCTAATGTTCATTACCAATGGTACCTCTTATACTAATGCTCAATTGATAACCATAACTATCAAATCCAGAAGAGAGGTTTGACCATCCAGCTTATTGAACAAGATTAACAGGAACTCCCAACTCTCAACCTTACACTGACTGCTTGCCACAGTGGCGGTGGTGTGCAAGCCCCTGCCGCCTAATCCCCATTTATGAGATCCCTTACTCTTTTATTCTTCAGGTGGCATGTTGGGTGTCTCTGCATGATGATTGGGTGGCGGTGCAGGATGGAAACAACATCCTTTCCTAATTCACCCATCCCCGTGATGTCAGCTGCGTTCCTTTCTTTTAAATATTAATTTTCATCAATTTTATGCTATGGAAAATCTCCTGGTTTACTGATCGCTGGGTCGGTCGAATTCGACTTAGGACACGTCGTTATAACTAAATCACAAATATTTAGCAATTGTCTGGAGAGAGTATTGGAATGCACTAGAGCCTATGAAACAATGCTGATCAGCTTAAAAACGAGCCCACCAAAAAGGCCAGGCGGCGAATCTAGGAGGACAGGAGCAACAACTCTGTCACGCCCCTGGGTAATGCACAGCAGAAGGCGCACAGTCAGGGTCGGCTACAAAGAGGAGCACCAATGGGATGAGACGCCGCTGATCGAGTCGTCTAGACCCCCCCCGCCCGCCACCAAGCAGCCGTTTGCACTCCCTGAAACCTGGTCACATGACGTAGATGACCTGACAGCCAAGTGAGTGCTGACCATGCTGTTCAGTGGCAGAGCCTCAATTGTCACTAGTTGGCCGTTAAAGTAGCTTGGACAATTCAAATTTTGTTGTGTTAAATGACGTAAAAACAAAGCAGGTACCTGCGTACAGATGAGCGACTAGACTCCATGGAACGTCAAATTCTTGAGATGGTCAGGGAAGAGCAAACGGGTAGCCCCTCACTCTCAGGTAAAGGGGCGTCGTGTGAGGGTAAGCCTACAGCCCTTTATTGCACGCATATGCTGCTGCTAGTAGGCTACCTGTCCACAAGGATCGTGATCAAAAAGGTTGAGATGTTTGTAAGTCATTAGGCAAACAAATTGGAGAACACAAATCACTACTGCTTGCGTTTCATTCTTGCTGCAACTATATAAAGCTGGCAAAGCACACAATTGCATGTGTGTTACTCCACGTGCAGGAGAGCCTGCAGGCGTACCACAGCATCCTCCTCCTCCCTCCAGAGCTAGGCTCACAGGACAAAATGGAATGTCCACGTCTGAAGACGAGGTATTGGAATTTTTCCAGGATTAAACGCGGGTGCTCTAAGACAATTTTCACTCCTTTATCATGCCCCTGTTGTAAAGGCTGAATTTTTGGCAACTAAGGAATTTGATGATATGATTGATTTGGCCAAAGCTTCCGGCATGCCGAAACTCCCCTTTTTACTTGTCTGCATGGTTAGGCGGTGTAGCCGGCATTTACAGGTAGTTAAGTGTCCTGTCTGCTTTTGTACCTATGAAAGATTAGCATGCCCTAAGTGCTGGTGCGCTTTGTCTACACCTCTTCGCCTTTCAATGCTCACATCAAAAATGCATTCATGGACACGCCAATTATCTTACCTTAGTTCCAGGCTGGTCCTGCATGCATGTAATTTACAGGACCTGCAATTTACAGGACATGCAATTTACAGGACCTGCATGCATGTAATTTACAGGAGGAGCAGCAAGCCGGCGAGCATGGACTGGAGGGCATGAAAGTTGGAGGGGTGCCTGATGAAGGTGTTGAGTATGCTCCACGCTTCAATATAGGAAGGTGTCAAAAACCTGAATTTCTTACAAAATTTATCAAAGTTGGAGGGGTGCCTGATGAAGGTGATGAGTATGCTCCACGCTTCCTTATAAGAAGGTGTCAAAAACCTGGAATTCTTACCAAACATTAATCTGTGGAAAGGTGCGCTTCGTTGCGGGTACCAGAAACTCTATACTACGCCCCATAGGTACATTGGACACAGAACCATATGCACAGGTTTGTGAGAAAGGGTATCCTCAGTACGTACCAACATCACAGAATGTGAATCTCACCAGCGTGCCCTATAGGTACGTTGGACACAGAACTAAATGCACAGGTTTGTGATAAAGGGTATCCTCAGTACGTACCAGCATCACAGATTGTAGATCTCACCAGCGTTAGATCTGGGCTGGCTTGAGCACGTAGCACTCAGGATCGGCAATGCACGACCTGCATTTGACAGTGGTTATATTGCAGCAAATGCCTTGATATGCCTGCAAGTGATCTGTTCCTCCAAGAGAGAGAATGTGTGGGCTCCTAAAAGGATAAAGGGCTACCAGTTCAGGCGCCCTTCCTAATTCGTAGCTATTGGAAATGTGCTTACAGGCGACCCACTTCTCCAGACAACAGAGTGTGTGGACCCACGAGAAGAAAAAGGCTACCAGGCACAACAGCAGCAGCAGCAGCAGCAGCAGCAGCAGCCAGGACAAGCAATACTGACACGGCAGAGCCTTTTTGACTTTAACAGGAAAGAAAAGAGATCTCTGCGGAGATTAAATCTATGGGGCTTTTTGCTGTTTAATAGTGTTAGCTTTTAGAGTGTAGATTCCCTGGACTTGTTTGCATAATTGCCTTGTTGCACGACATGCTGTGTTTTACAGGTTGCAGAGCGCACTTACAGAGCTGATGAACTCTGGTTACATAGAGAGTGTCTTTGCACAACATGCTGTGTTTTACAGGTTGCAGAGCGCACTTACAGAACTGATGAACTCTGGTTACATAGAGAGTGTCAAGCAGCTGCGGGAAACGCTTCTGATCCAGGAATGGGTATGAAAGGCACTCCCTTGCCATCACGCACTACTTATTACACGTGGCTAACGCACACTAACTCACACTCATTCAAGCTAATTCGCACTAATTCAAGCTGTCTCGCACTCATTCAAGCTAACTCACACTCATTCATCCTGGTCAAGCACGCTTAGACTTTGCCTTCCTTCTGACTTAATCGGCGCTTTACACAAGTTTGTGGCTTCCAACGTTAAGATCTGCTTACGTGCAAGTTTTATTCAAAAGGGTTATTACGAATTAGATTCGATGTTACTGGAGAAAAGAAGCAAACCGGTCACGTTCCCTCAAATGCCACCTTCTTTGTTTGTTCTCCTGCGCATCCTGTATGACATGAACATTTGCTCTCCATTTGCTCTTCATTTGCTCTCCTGCACATCCTGTAGGACATGAACAACAGGCATCTTGCCAAGCGAAGAGCCGTGAGCATGTTCGAGCGCTACGTAGCAGAAAGAGATCTGTTAAAGGAGGTGATGACAAAAGCTTTGCCACTTGTTCATTGGGTGTTTCAATCATGTTTCTTTTTATTTCAAGTTTTAACATAGTGTGTGTATGTGCTAACATTCTCTCTACCCTTTCATACAACCCTAACCCTTAAGTGTCCAAAGTTTGATTTCTAAATGCTGTCGGCTAGAAACGCTATTGCTGCCTGTCATTCATTGATGGTAGCAGCCTGCCCTTGTCCCTTCTAGCTTCCTGGTGCATTTTTAATGTCACAACTTAATTTGCACCATCACTTGTGCAGGTGGGTTACGAGGTCATCGGGCGCTTGTACGAAGACCCAGACCAGCTGAGTTTAATTCCAAATGATCGAAATGAATAATAATGTCACAACTTAATTTGCACCATCACTTGTGCAGGTGGGTTATGAGGTCATCGGGCGCTTGTACGAAGACCCAGACCAGCTGAGTCTTATTCCAAATGACCGAATGAGGATGCTGTGTCGATCGATGGTGGAGGTGCGTGAGGGAAATGTTGCAAACACACTTCTGATTCTGCTCTTTCTAGGTGTCTGTCATAGGTTGTGTGTCATAAAATCTCCTGCGCATCCTGTGGGCCATCACCATATATATGTGGTGAATGCACAGTGTCTTTTTGATGGGAAAGTCTGCAATTATACGGTCAAATGTGGTGTATACGGCTGCGGACAGCCAATCTTCTACTTGGTATACCTCCATCTCTCAGAACAAGCCAGGGTAAGATCTTGCCCTGGCTTGCTCTTAAGAATCCTGCTACACCTTCACCGCTTGCTTGCGGGCCTGAACCCCTACCTGTTGTAGTTACTAATTGCCCACATAAGCCAAAGCGTGTTTCCTTTACCCGTGCAATATATTATTATATTGTACAGGCCTGCCTCTTAATAGTTTTCATCCGCCCGCGTAAATCAATGCACGTGGATAGGGTTGGCCAGAACCATTTATATACGGTGTATATACGGTAATTTTGGCAGAAAAACCACCAAATACACGGTCATATACGGTGTATGTATGTACAGTTCTGGCCAACCCTACACGTGGACAATTTCCAATGCAGAAAGTGCGCTTCAACTCTCTTGTCAGTGTTAATCTGAACCTGTACGTAAATTGCTTTTGCTGTACCACTGTGGTACTGATCAGATCTGAACCTGTATCTGTGGTATCTGATCTGATCTGAACCTGAATTCCAATTGCTTTTGCTGTAACACTGTGGTAATAATGTAATGTGCACTCTCCTTCCATCTCCTTACCTTCCAAGTCTTTAGTGTAGCTTTTGTCTGTGCCTCTTTTGACCTGCGTATTGATGAATGTTTTCTCTCACTGATGTGCGCAATGCCGGCTAAATCCTGCAGCTACCATGGCTACCATGGCTACCATAGGCTTAATGGTTACCATAGGCTTAATGGCTACCATGGCTACCATGGCTACCATGGCTACCATAGGCTTAATGGCTACCATAAGCTTAATGGCTACCATAGGCTTAATGGCTACCATAGGCTTAATGGCTACCATGGCTACCATGGCTACCATAGGCTTAATGGCTACCATAGGCTTAATGGCTACCATAGGCTTAATGGCTACCATAGGCTTAATGGCTACCATGGCTACCATGGCTACCATAGGCTTACTGGCTACCATAGGCTGAATCCTGCAGCTACCGGAGGAAACCAGAAAGTGAGGACATCTCACTTTATGCTACACTACAAGAACCTGAGTTCAGGTGTTTCACACTGAACTCATAAGTTCTCCAGAGCTTTCTAGCTCAACTCATCTAGCCTTCTCAAATTCTATCTTTATCACAAGCATTGCATTAAGGATTTGTCATGAAGGCTGGCAAACCACGCCGTACTCAAATTTCTTTCAGTGGTATCTTCTGTCTTTTGGTGTGGCTCCAGTTAGTGTGGACACTGGTTCCAGTCAGTGTGGTTCCAGTTAGTGTGGCTCCAGTTAGTGTGGCTCTTGTTAGTGTGGCTCCAGTTAGTGTGGCTCCAGTTAGTGTGGCTCCAGTTAGTGTGGCTCCAGTTATTGTGGCTCCAATTAGTGTGGCTCCAGTTAGTGGGGACACTGGTTTCAAGCCTTTCGTGCTGATCCCTTCCAGACAAAAGACATTTCAGCTTTCAGCATAACAAGGCTCATGTATTTTGCTCCAGGAGTGCATGAACGAGCGTAAACTGCAGCTGTACCAAATATGCAATGCGCGTGCGGAAGCGATGGCTTCTCAGACGACGAGCGCATCTGCGGGCCGAGCGCTCAGCCCGATTAGGAATCAAGCCTGGGGAGTTGTTGTCAAGGCTTTGAAGGTGCGTCATTCACTACTGTCCTGTTTTGCACATCCTGACATGAATCAGTCCGTTCGCTAGTGAAACTTTATGTACGTTACTTTTAAGAGTGCACTGAGTCATGGACAAATGCTGAGTGCTCAGTCACTGCAGATGCTTGTGCATTTTAAATGCACCATGTGCAATGAGAGTGAATTTGATCTAAGAGTAAAAGCAAAGTAACGCCAATGATGTAACACTCCCGGCAAGGACTGTTGTGGGATGTACCATTCAATATTCTGCTTGACTCTATGTTATTCCATTGTCAGTCTAGACAAAAAGGCAATGGGGAGAAGAAATGCAAAAAATAGTTCGCCGAAAAATAATAGCGCAAGCAGAGTTTCTAAGAAGAGGCTGTACGATTCCATTGTACAATGTTTAACCGGATGTTAGCGTTTGCGCTAGATAAGCGCTGACTTGCTTCTCTTTGTGTCTGCAGTTCATTCGAGACATGCTGCTACCAATGGGATTATTGCGCCGGCTCCTTAACTTATTTGGGCGTTAGCTATAACATTGGACAAGTGCTGTCTGTATATGTCAAAGTGCTTTTGTTTGGAGCATGGGCGAGTATGTTTCAAGGGTTTTGCTGACGTGCCAAATCAAATTAATTTCATTGTTCATTGTTATTCATTGTTCATTGTTATTCGTTTTGCTACTTTAGTGCTCGCACAAATTATCTTGTTTTGGTGGAAGTATTGCAAGCTTTTCTTGCCACCATGCTGAACATAAATAAAGCCAAGCTTGCAGCTCCGTTGTGACATTGTAAAAATTGGAAGAAATGGCTACGGGGCTGATAAGTAACATAGGCAGTTGCAATGGACAGGGAGGAGGGGCTATGTGCCACACAATAGGCAACCCCCAGCACAGACAAATAAAAATTCAATGGACATTGGTCAGGAGGTTTGTGTGCAAAAACGTTAGCTCACGCTGGAAAGTTTTGCAGGGTTGATGGACAGTAGAATATTTTGCTCTGCTTCACAGTGGTATAAGCAAAGGGATTGAGTGTGAAATTGGCCGATTTGGCCACACTTGTTATTAGTGTCATTCTACTATGTATGATTTGGCCGATTATACAACTGTAGAATCGACTACCCCGAAAATAGGTTGATTTGGCGTGTCATCAGTGGAATCGGCCACGGTGGATTTGGCAAGGAGAGTAGTGCGGAAAGGGCTGAAATGAGTTATAGCCAAATCTGTCACCTGCCTTGTGTGTTTGTGTTGGACGTGCAAAAATTTCCCACATTGCTTAGCTGGTGTATGGGGACTATTTTGAGCGCCTCCTCACGGTGGTCCCTGGAAACATGTGAGTATGCACCTTTGTGTGCATCTACCCCAGTTGGCGGGGCGCATGGCTAAATGCTCAAACAGCTGCGACAGCAATTTGCAGTCGCGGCAGCAGGGGGGGAGGGGAGTTGGGGGGAGGGGACTGCGGGACAGCAGCGGAGGGGCATGGGCTAGGCAGCGGCTAATTGTGAGCTGGCTCTGGAGCGCGGAGCGTGTGCGGGGCGCATTAAAGGTGCTTGCGGAGAGGAGCGCCCAGTTGAGTCTTAGTCGGAGGGGAAGTTACAAGGCAAGTGGGATGCGTGTGCCTGCTTTGTCTTTCGAGAGGTGTCGCTCTTCAGCCTAAAGTTAAGCGGCCTAACTGGGGAGAAGGAACGGTAGACTAAGGCAGGCACAGTGGGAGCGGTGCAATGCTGAAGTAGTGCAAGCAGATTGCTTAGTAGACCTTATCACAGGCTTGCACTGAGTGACTGTGTTGGTGGAGTAGCACGGCAGGTTAAATGCTGTAATGCTGGCTATGTGACTCGTTAGTGAAATTGAGGCTGGCAATGGCCTTGACGGGTGGTCGGTTAGACCCTTAGCTTAGCTCTGCAGTTTTTTCTGGGCCTGGCGCTTTTGCTTGTTTGAGCCTGGTACCTACTCCAGTCTCTTTGTAACTTATTTTCTCCTTCTGGTACTCTGTTCTGGACCTCTCTGACTGGACCTTTTTTGTCTGCGGTAAAGGAGTCTTACGGTACTTAGTACCAAGGTGGCTTTCTTTTCCTTACTTCATGTGGGGAGTGGTTTTCACTGCCTGCGTAGTTTTTCTTTTCTATTTTCTGGTGTAAGCCTCTTCTCTTCAACAGGTCACTCCCGTTAGACCCTTCTCTTCAGCAGGTCACTCCCGCAAACCTGTAGAGCAATAAGCAATAAGCGGTGTAGCACACTGCAACTAGGAAACAGGTGTTATTGAAGTCAGTCAAGAGATCTGAAGATCTGAGGAAAAGGAAAAGGTCTGGAACACCCGCCACTTTTTCCAAAAGGTGGGACAGCGTACACAGCGTTAAATAATCCAGGCTTATCGGTTGAAATGGTTGAAGCATAAATGTAACATTTTCGACCGCACACGGCTGGAATCAATTGTGCGGATGAGATCATCCGCTCAAACCACACTCACCCGCGTTTTCTGTAACAGCATGCAAAAAGTCACGAAAATGCAATACATGTTTTCGGTTGTTGTGCTGAGTCTTATACTTTGCAGTGACGGTGATTTGCTATGACAGAACCAATGGATAAAAACGGTCATCAGCCAGATCAGTGACCTGTTTCACAATTCAAGAAGAACTGCCTCTACACCAACATATGATAGCTGCCAATCCACAACCCCACAGACTGGTCAACAACGCGAGAGCTGTGCAGACACCCTTCGATTGTACAGCCCTAGCCAGGCAAGTGCTAATTCAGAGTTCATCTAGCAGCAGGGCCCGCAGCAAAAGAGTCATGAACCAGACCGTGTTTGATGTTCCAGACCCTCTCATTGTGCATGTGCTGCTCCTCACACATAAGTTTATGTATAATAATATTTGCCTCCCTCATTGTTGGTGTTTTCAGTGTGACAGGTGATCAGCAGCATGAAATTCATGTGCCCAAAACACACAGATGATGATCCTCCCTCTTTAATTGAATGCGGTCCACCTTAAACCATGGGAAGATAAGCAGTTTGAATTGAAGTGCCCCAATTGGAAATTATGGGCATACACTGACGGAAGCTGCATAGGCAAGGCCGAAAACTTTGTAGGCGCAGGGGTATACTGCCCTCAAACCAAAGCTGAATGTTTATGTGAACTCAGGAGGCGTGGGAATGACAAACACCATCAATAGAGCTAAGCTCAAAGGGATAGCAGCAGCGCTTTACAATAAGTACCAAGATTGCAACGGACAGCGCATGCTCTCTAAGCCAAATTAGAAAGCAGCTATTCTTCCCACCTATCATTCTTGGTTTGCCATCCCTTTTTCTAAAAATGAGCGTATGCCGATTAATGTACCACGGTATCTCCACTTGATCTGTCCAAACATGTTATGCGCAATATAAGTAGGCTCCGCTTGCACGTGCATACTTTTATAGTGGAGGCAGCAACATGGCTTGAAGGCAGTTCTCGCGTATGTGACCTGTGCCCTGGTAAAGATGAACATGTCCAAAACGAGGTGCACGCTCCTTTATTTTGCCAAGACCATCGGATTTGTGAGCTGAGGAAAGACGGCGGAGCAACACGGCAGCTCTCAGTGTGGTAGCCGTGGCAGCAGTCACAACCAGGGCCCGGTTATAGCATGCGTCCTGGCTCCTGGCGGGTCAGGCACCGGCTCCCTTCACGGCCAGGAGGCATGCCCTGGCTCAAGTTTTGAATTGGAAAGTTCTGGAGGGCAGCATTGGACTGGTTTGTTGTAGCTGGCTGGGTGAGCTGGTGGGGTGGGGCAGTTCTTAGAGAGGAGAGAGAGGCACATCTGCTCTTTTCACATTGCATTGTGACATGAAGCAGCCGAGCAACCGTAGGCTTGCCTGGGGTGCTAGGGCATGGGTCAGACATGAGTGAGCCATATGTCGCAGGGCAGGGCGGCATCAGTCTAGTCTTGGTTTGGGCCGCCAGGGCTTCTTGGTGTCCTGCTTTGTGCCAGTGAAGTGCTAGACGTCGTGCTATCATGTGTCAGTCACAGGCTTAGTCTTGGCTGGTTTGGGCTGCCAAATATAGGGCTTTGCTTTAAGCGAGCTGCTTTGTGCGTTTCTTGCGTGCCTAGCTGCTATCTTCGTGCTTCTTATTGCATGCTTCAAGCTGCATGCTTCATGCTCCGTGCTTGGTGCCAGGTGTTTTCCTTTGCATTTCCCTGCTGATTAGAACTGCTTGTGTCCTTTTTTCTCTCTTCTGCTCCGCTGCACTTTGTTTTCTGGTCCAAAGAATGCGTCATATCAGGAATAGAAGGCCTTATGAGCTCAGGATCTGTGACAAATGTGACTGGCACTCTGTTCAGGATGAGGAACATATTTTGCTGGACTGTCCGCATGAACGTCTTGTTAGCCTTTGCACACAGCACCGCCAGCTGATCTTCCCACCTCAATATGAAAAAAGCCCAACTCGTTTGGCTGAGGACTTTTATGAACCAGCCCAGATATATATGGTGTGGCCTCTTTTGTGGCTGAGTGCCTAGCCCTTTTCCCTTAATTGTTCTAGCGCCTTTTTGGTTTGGTTACAGGCTTTTTCCAAGCTTTCGCTCAGATGCCCCCCAGAGGCACTGCTGGCATAAATAGCGATATAGCATATATAGCGATGTAATCTTACCTTACCTTTGTTTTCTTGGCGCTCCACCCTGTGCCTGTAGTGATAGTATGGTTCTACGTGGCTGAGATTTTTGCTCTGACCCAGCTGATTTGCTTCACCCGGCTGGATCACCACCTGCTCACGTGATAGTATGTTGTGCTAAGTCTTTGCAGTGACGGTGATTTGCTACGACAACTTTCTCTTCTTCTTCCGACTCCTGCAGACAGACATTTCTTCTTTTCGGTTTCTGCTTTCTCATGGCCCGCTTTCTCTCTCCATATACACTTTCTCTTCCTTCTTCAAACTCCTATTTCTTATTGAATGTCCTGGTTTTGTGAGGCTCTCTCAGCCTCTTGTTTCCTGTTTCTGACTGAGGCTTCTTTACACACACATCCTGAGACATATCGACAGCTTTGTTCTCGTTCTCCTTGATGC
>Ga0307945_1001116_pt1:0-15000 | contig 20405 bp, 22 predicted proteins | sample OrgLakmetagen228_FD_201818 | JGI IMG/M metagenome (GOLD analysis project Ga0307945, IMG submission 201818) | Saline water microbial communities from Organic Lake, Antarctica - #228 | ecosystem: Environmental > Aquatic > Non-marine Saline and Alkaline > Saline | place: Antarctica: Organic...
AGCTGTCGTTCGCCACTGTGCCCCAGCTGCTGCACGTCAGTGCTCCAAAATCGACAGCATTGTTTTAATTAACAAACTTTAGCAGTCGCGCTTGGCGGTTGCACGAAACTGGGCACCTGAGAATCGCGAAACCCCAAAACCCCAAAAATTGCGAAACCACCAGGGAGTGAGCCTGCGCTTATAAAACCCATGCAGAGTGACTTTTTAGTTCCTATATAATTCGTTTGTATGGTCGAGGGGAGCCACGGTGTTTTTCAAAAGTGGGCTCAATCCGAGCCAAAATAGCCCCCACCTGTATCTCCCCAACCACTGCACCACTCCGAACACTGAAACCGGTTTTGCACACCAGTTTTGCCCCATTTAAGCACCCATGAAGTCAAAAATTGGTTTGGGGCAATTTGGTCTGGGGGTGAACACCACTACATGGACACAAGAATCAACTAATACATTTTCTGACAGTTTTTCACGCTGCTCAAGCGTTACAGCTAGAGGCACGCAGTGCTGTGTGCGAAACAAAGCACGCTATGTGGTGCGCACATGGAGCACAGCATTTTTGCAGCAAGTCGAACATGGAGCCGTCCCCTGCGCACAGCACAGCTGTGTCACAGAAACGGCAAACAGACTTGGGCAATAAGCATACAGGGGCCCTCAACACACAGCTTGAATCTTTGTGAGTGGGTTTTGCCGGCAGGGGGGAGCCCTAATGTAGGTTCCACACTCCACCAAAAGAGTGGAGAAAGGTTAGCTACACACAAACACAGGAAAAATAAAGCACGTGCATACGCGTACGCACATAAATTTTAACACGCGCACGCACGTACACACACGCATGCACATACACATGCATGCGTGCACGCATACACGCACGCATACACAGAGGACACAGACACGCACACTCATGCACACACACAGGCATACACAGAAGACGCACATACACCCACCGCTGCTTCTGGTAATCATTCATGGTAACCACGGCGTGCCAGTAGTCTGCCACCTCCTTCAGGCCGAGAGTCTCGCACACGTAACACAGGTTGAGGATATCCTTTTGGAAGCAGGAACCACCAAAACCCACACTAGCTGACAGGAACTTGCTGCCGATACGGGTGTCTGTACCAATGGCGTGTGCGACCTAGGAGAGAGAGTAGAATATGCATGTGTGGGTCAACATTTGCCAGTATGTCAACGTGTGTTTGCGCAACTTTCTGTGCCATGTGTCAGTTGCAGCTGATGGCGTGTGTGCTGTGTTTAAGCGTGGCTATAATTCTATGAGAGCAGGCTTGTCTCTATCATGTAGCAAAACATAAGAGGCTTTGCTGGAGAGGTCTCGTTTCAGCTAGCATCTGTTTAAAACACGGGTGTCCTAGCTACCAATCTGGGCTTCAAAAAGAGAGGCAACTGCTCTAGAGAAGCACGGAGGTCATAGGTGCGCATGATCTCTTTAATAAGCCAACGGGTCACCGTCTTGCTCGTTCCGATTTAAACTGAGATGTTGTCCTCAGCGTATTGCCCGCCCCCCCAAATTTCAAACAGGTCTATCAACCTTTTCTTCCTTTCACACCCTCCTACGGATTAACAAGTAGACGATACCTAAGCAGCACTGCCAGTGCACGCAAGTTACACACACAGCACAATCACCACAGCAGCACGACATAGCACAACGACGAGATGCATTCTCGCTAGAACACACGTGTATCCACAGTCAACCCCCCACCCCTCCACCCCAAAACACACACATGCCCTCACCCATCCACACCTGCTGTACGTTAGCGCCGGAAGCCTCACACAAGGCACTAATGGAGTTGATGGAAGAGATGCGCTGAGCCAAGAACGCGTTGGCCTGTACACAGAAGGAGGACGCGTTTACAAAGGCAAATCAAAAATTGCTAAGAGAGGGATGCACGCTCGGCAAAATTGCCGTACGGCTTCATGCAAGTGTCGAGGGATTCTTGGCATGCAATAAGTTTCTTCTAGAATGGGGCACCTCAATAACATAGCTTGCTCAAACAATTGTGATGCCTTTTTGAAGGTCGGTCCCCTGAATAAGCACGAGAATAAGGGGCCACAAAACAGCCTGAAAGGCAGCATGGCTGCCGTTACCAAGAGAGAGGTACTGGCACCTGTGCTGTATCCCCTAAGCATACCACTTGTGTCAGCTCATCAACCTGATGGGCTGGACTTAAAGCTGTACTGACCAAATGACTGGAAGGGATGTGCGCTGAAAACACACTGACACCACCCACCTGCCTCCCGTTTCAGCACACAACCATGCACACAAACACACACTCATACCGTGAGTTTGGCAAGCTCTGCAGACCACAGGTTGGCAGTGAGGATACGCTCCACGGGAATCCAGTGGCTGTACACCCATTTCAAAGCAGCCACAGCAGCTTGGCCACTGGCAGTCTCCACACCACCAATCAGTACCTACTTGCACATGTGTGTGTATGTGTATGTGTGTGTGTGTGTGTGTGTGTACTATTGTAAAAGTTTATGCGTGTGTGTAGCGTGCCCATGCACAGAGCTGCAGGGTTGGCGTGGATCAGATCTCAACCTATGCTGTTTGCACTTATCCTGTAGAGCTTGGCTTCCACAACCACGGATCCATGGATACCTAAGCCCCTGCACTTGTTTACAAACGAGAGGCTCTACTACAAGACAGGCTTTAATTACCACCTGCGCAAAAAACCAGCAGCTCCTTGCATGCACACATGTCTTTGTGCCTATTTTCAAATTGTCAAACAGCGCATATGCGGCATGTGTTGCATTCTTGCATTTGTGCATTGACCAAAGGTTGACCTCAGTCTTCCAGCTGCAAGCCAGCAGTGCCCTTGCCAATGGTCGTACAGATTTCGACACCCAGGGTGCTTGCCAGTCATCTTTCTAGTATTTCCATTCCCACTGCCATACACCATGCGTCTTACCCTGTCTGGCAATTGCAGGTCCTCAATGGCTGTTCCCTCTGCCAAGAACTCCGGGTTGGACAGGATCTCAAAGTTGACGTTGGGGTCCGAGCAGTTGCGTTTCAGCACCTGACACAGGCAGTGAGAAAGCAATGGCAGCATTGGCAAGAGAAAGCTGGGATGGACGGCATCCTCAAAGTTGGAGCAGTTGTGTTTCAGCAATCAAACACAGGCAGCAAGGAAGGGCAACATTGGAGGGCCTTCCAATGGACATGACTCATGACTGGTTCATAGGCTATCCAGCGCATCACTCTTTGCACTCTGCTGCCCTTGCACCCCTCGACCAGAGGGTAGTTTGTGACTTTCAAGGAGCAAAGACTAGACTACTGATGGACATAGTCCATGTAAGTTTTAAGGAGGAATTCCACATGGACTGTCCCCAGCAGTAGTCTAGGCTAGCATATCCCATGCCACAGGTTTCTACGTACGCTCACAAAGCAGAGTGAGCAATGTCTCTCAGCAGCCTTGATGATGAACATCTCAGCCAACATTTGATGTGTAAGCAATCTGAATCAAAGGCGTTTTCACTCACTTTGCCAATGGCCTCGGCGGTCTTGACGGGCACTGTTGACTTCTCCACCACAATCTTGCTGGAGGTGGACACGGAGGCGATCAGGCGAGCAGCCCCCTCCCAATAGGTGAGATCTGCAGCCTTGCCGGCACCAATGCCGGTGGTCTTGGTGGGCGTGTTCACGCTGCAGGCAGCAAGTTGTGCACAAGTAAAAGTCCTAAGGCAATCCACACAAACATACACATTCAAACTGCCATTCCAACAAGTCACAACCGGAGAAGGCATTGTCTTAATTTGAAGGATTGGGGCCGGGAAGAATGACACCTGCTGGAAAGGATGCCACTTGAAAACAAGCACATGCACGCACGCACGCACCCACGCATACGCACGCACGCATGCACGCACGCATGCACACATACACGCGCACACACCCACACATACGCACACACACACGCACACGCACACACACACACGCACACGCACGCACACGCACACGCACGCACGCACGCGCACGCACACGCACGCGCACACGCACACGCACACGCGCACGCGCACACACGCACGCACGCACGCACACACGCACCACACACACACACACACACACACACACACACACACACACACACACACACACACCAGGAACACGCCCACTATTTAACACTTGCATGACAGCTGTCGTAAAGAGAGAGAAAAGCCCTAGGCAAACTTTCACTTACCTGACAAATACAATGTCTGCCTCGGCGACGTGCTTCTTGGTGTCCGTGCTGAAGAACAGGTTGCGCCCCCTCGCTTTCTTGACGACCTCGTCCAGGCCGGGCTCGTAGATGGGGAGCGTGTCGCTGTTCCAAGCCTTGATGCGCTCCTCGTTGCTGTGCGTTGCAGGAGAGCACACACACTGGAGCGGGCCAGCAAAAACTAGAGAACAGGAGAGATTGCACGCACAACAGCAAGGTGAGGTGCTGAGCGAGCGGTAATGAGTGATGAGACAGGGACTTCCAAGACAGAAAAAGAGACCCTCCAGGCTCTTACATGTCCACCACCACGACCTCAATGTCCGGGCTGTTGAGGGCAATGACCGCCTGCACACAAGGAGAAAGTTGTTCCAAGGCAAAGGGAGAGGGGTCCGAGGCACTCACCGAGAAACTGCCAAGAAATAGGTACTGGAAGGATGGCACTGGTGCGCACAGAACACACAGAGTAAGCTTACCATGGTGGGGCCTCCGACATAGCCAGCCCCAATGCACGCAATCTTCTTGCACAGGGCCGGGCCAGAAGGAACGGAGGGAGACATTTTAAAGGTAGAAAATGTACTATAATTTTTTAATAGAATTTAAGGCTGATGGCTTTTAAAAGAAGGGTAAGAGACAAAAGTTGTGTGTAATGATTTGACACACACCTGGGCGGCGTGATTTTGATTGAAGTATCTGTATAAAGTGAGGATGCGACGCCCTACCACCTATTTGGCGACCAATGCTGGCGACCGTCTACTTAAGTCGGGATCGCGTTTTGTTGATAATTACGTCACGTTGATTTTCCAATGAGGAGTATACGCGCATTTACAACGAGTGGAGTAATGGCTGGATGTTGGACTCAAGCGCGGATCAATTAATTTACGGTAGGGGGGGGGGAAGGTTGGCTGAGGATAAAGGGTGAGGATTAATAACCTATCGTGGCGTTGACTTTCTGCAAAACGCCCTTCATTTAAACCAAGTCTATCTGTAGTCGACAGGTCGACTACAGGGCATTGGAGTGGCAATATTGGAGTTGAGCCTCTGGCGATCTTTAGTTGACCACCCAATGATTCACTCTTTCAATTCCCTGCAGCCTGATTTTTGGGTTTTAGCTCCCTGCTTTGCTTTCAGAGAGAAGTCAGCGAGAAGGGGGTGAGCAAAATTTGTGAAATCGAACTGCATTGTAAACGTGCATGGATCGATGCTTTGAATAACGGCTTCATTAATGGGACCTGGACTACCGATCAATCCAAAATTGTCGTACATACACATACCTACATATGGTTACTACATAGTTACTATCTTAAAACTTTCCAGTGGTACAAGCAAACTGTAGCAGTTCTGAAGGGGACCACGGACCACGGAGGAAAATAGGCAAGAAAAAAAGGAAACTAGTACGTAGGTAGCAAAAAAAGCACTCCCCACATTAACAAAGAAAAAGGCACGTACATAAAAAAAATCTCGAGAGAATAGAGGGTAGCAGGCTTGACCCGAACCCTCCTCCTGCTGAGAGTTCTTGGCAATTAAGGCTGGCTCTTAGCTACCTTTAAACACCCACAGAGAGTTCAGTGCATGAGAATTGGAGCCTACAGATTTGGGGGCACATACACAATTTGTGATGGCGTGAAGAACCCCACTTATACTAAGAGGTTGAGCAGCCATCCCAGGCTGAATGCCATTGTAGAAAAGAAAAGAAGAAGGACGAGTTAGTGTAAATACTACCAGCAAGGATTCGGAAAGGATGTTCTTTTGTGTTCTGCACCACCCAATGGAAGCAGAAGTACACACATCCCACCTGGAGAATAAAAATAAGAGGAACTTTTCAGTGGGGATCAGGTGGTTGGGAGGCAGAAGCCTGCACACCAGGAGTATTGCTCAGATATTTGTGGGGGTTGTGTTGGATGTCTCGTCTCATCTGTATAGTTTTTGTTGCGGATCTGATTGCATGAAGGCTTTGTTTTTCATGAGTGCTGTGGCATGTAGACCAGTAACTCCGAGGCTGTGGAGTGGGTTCCTTGTGTGGCTGCTGTAAATGGTGCCTGTTGCTCCTAGCAGGATGGTGTGAAGGGTTTTGTGGTGTCCGAGTAATTGAGGCATTAGCAGCTTATGTTGTTCTCGTGCCTTTACTGCTTGTTGGGGAGTGGAAGTGTCTGTATTCAACGTTTACACTGGAATTTAGTAGACAAATTAAGTAGATAACGTCTACACTGGTATGCTCAGAGAAAGCACCTTATTATCAATACTGCAAAGTCTCAGTTGGTTTATTTTAATTAATCTGGTTCAAATGTGTTTGTATTCAACGTTGGGAGATTGCTGTTCGCACAAATAGATAATGTTAAGTATCTGGGTGTTATATTTCACTGATGCATGAGCATGATAAAAACCTCTAAACAGCCACGCAGCTGGTCCTTTTATGGCATCTGCTTTTCGGGTTTGTTAGTTTGTACGTGAGAACTCTCTGGTGGAAAATCCGTATGTGTATCTGTGGCTTGGGAAGGTGTATGTGCTCCCAGCAGGTATGTATGCTGGCCAGGTGTGGGGCACTGATTTATTAAAGAGGACAAGGTCTTCACGAGTAATTTGCAAGTGCGACACGTGAGTTTTTAAAGGGCACGCTGGGTGGTGTTAAGCGTACCATCACGAATTTGGCTGTCTTGAGGGAGTGTGGCTGGACACGAGCCACTGCAGTTTTATTTACTGGCTCAGGTCTGTTGTCAAGTTGTATAATAGCATGCTTAAGTCAAACAGTGAGACGTTAGGCAGGGTAGGGTGCTAAAAGAGGATCTGAGCGTACATTCACGTGACCCGTCCTGCTGGACTGCTTGGGTCTTAGATGCTCTTCAAGGGTTGCGGCGTTGCGATTCATTTGAGCAAGCAGTGCAGCAGGGTACTTCCACCATTCCTATTCAAGAGTTCACTGTGATCTCAGGCACAGATTGCGGACAGTGTGGTGATTGAGGGATTGAACCCATGGGACACAAACAGCAAGTTGGCAACATATCAATCTCTTTTTGCAATGGCACTTGATCTCAATGTGCGTGCCCTGTTCGTTTGCCGAGACATTTGCATTTGGACCTGTCTCAATATGTCTTGCAAAATATTAGCCATTTAAGGCTGAGGCTCGGAGGCTTGGAGGCTGACGCTCGGAGGCTGAGGCTTGGAGGCTCGGAGGCTGAGGCTCGGAGGGTGCATACAGCGGATACAGCATCTTGGATCATGTAATTTCTCTTTTATGTGACTGTTGTGCTTGTGAGCAGATTCAAGATGAAGTCCATGCCCTTTTGATGTGTAGAGACGCAGACGTCTGTGCTTCAAGGAGAAAGTTTGCTTGCCTGTTCAGTCAATTTTCGGATGATTTTCCAGCAACCTCATTTGCGACAATATGTCAGTGCTCGGGTGGCTTATGATTTCTCCTTGCAACACAGCAACACATTTTTTATTTGTGTCTGAGCTCATGGATTTATTGTTGACTGGCGAGGACCAGTAACAGGCCGATAAATTGAACAGTCTGGCAGAAGGTCTAAAATCTAAATCATTGCAAAAGGAATGAAGCAAAAACATAATCGTACACACTACCGTAGTTGGCGAGATATGCAAGTTGATATGCTATTTCCTATAGGAGCACCCATCTAGTGATCAGACTCCATGAAAGGCCTCCCCTACGTGTACATTTTGTCGCTCCTGTTAACGTGGCTTCAAGTTGGCTAAACCCGAGCACACCCTCGAATAGCTTATAACGTCGCTCAACACTTGAGTTTGAAGGCACTTGAGTTTGAAGCTATAAATTGGATCTGATTCGATGAATTCTTCAAAGTTATATGTAAGAAGTTGCAATTCGAACGTTACAAAGGAGCGTGTTTGACCCTTGCTCAGTGAGCTCCCTCTGGCTGTTCACAAGGTGATCTTATAACAATGGAACATGCTCAGACTCAACACCTTATCATAGGTGGCTTTCATAAGAAAGCTAAGGATTATCATCTTTATAGATCAACGCTGCTAAAGTGTGCAGCATTATACAGCACATTGCAATACACACTACTTTTACACCCAAACAAACTGGAAGGTTTTGAAAGTGCATCCTGCTTGTCCCTGCCATCTGACCAGTCCCCGTCGTATCTTGCGGCCACTGAAAGCTGTGTGTCATCCTCCTCCGGTTGCTGCTCAACGCTCTCATGCTGCTGCATCTGCTCCTGCTCCTGCTGCTCAATATTTTGATGGTGCTGTACATGAAGCTGCTCCGTTTCCTGTAGCTGCACCTGCTGCTCACAATCCTCTAACCCTGAAGCCCAACCTCCAGAGTCACCACCAACCTCAACGCTGTCCTGCAGCCCTGAGGCCTCATAATACCGATCTGGGCTGCTGCTCCTGCTGTTGGTCTCGCTGGATGGTGTCTGAAGTATTACTGGATCATTATTAGGAGCGGTGACTGAGTAGTGATTTGTTGGTGGTGTACGGGGTAATGAGAAGTTGGCCCCCGCCGACCGTGTGTATACAACTTCATTTGGGATAGCTTGCAACTGCTGGCTGCTCTGGTTATGCGGGTGAGAAACCTCATCCTCCTGTGTTTCGCCTATTGGCTGCAGGTGTGACAACCTCTGAGGTGAGCCTGACCAAGGCTGTGACGGCTGAAAGGGCTGAGGAGACAAAGGAGGGGGAGGAGTGTGTACAGTAGATGCTGCTGGTTGCTGGGCCAAGTCGGTGCTTGTAGCAGGCTGAACTGCGGTTGTTCTGCGCATTGCCATTCCTACAGCACCAGGAGTATTCTGAGAGGGCACTCGTGGATTCAGTGCAGAGGGGGGGTGCTCCCTAGCAGGAGCGCACGATCTACCCCTGATAGGGAGATTATCTATGCCCCCATCCAAACAACCCCCTCCCCCAAGACCTCCTGATGGCTGGTGCCTTTCAGAAAGTGTGCGCTCCTGCAGGGGCGCACATCAAAACAGTGCAAAAAAGTTGTATCAGCAGACCTCCAAACGTTCAGTTGTAAGCAGCAAGGAAAGCCTTTGCAGTGTCCCACAGTTTTCTATTTCATTCCCCCCTCATCTCCCTTCAGCATTGCCGTGTGTGCAAATGAGAGCTCCCTAATGCTCATATTGACCGTTCAGCTGTGTACACGTGTCTATGGCAAAATGCACAACGGCCCCCGCAGACGCACCGCTGATGGCCGGTGGTGCTGGTGCTGGTGCTGACTGCCCTCCACCCCAAGAGTAGCGAAGCGTGAGTGGGCAGCGAGCGTGATTCCCAGAGCACGAGAACCAGAAGAAGTGCGGAAGCTTAGCGGGTTTGAATGCCCTCCTCCTTCAGGAGTGACCTATGAGACACAATAACCGAGGAGAAGGGGGCATTAACGCTGAGTTGGTATTGCTTAAATGACGATGACATTGACTAGCATACAATACGTGCCTTACTAGGCCAGCCAAAATTGATATTGATAGATGCGTTTCCAGCCACCGCTTACAAAAACATTCACGCATTTTGAACAACTAATGCCGAAGACACTGCCAGTGTTACTTGCTTGACAGAGCATTTGGCTTGGCCTTGAGCGTTTCAAACTTGCAGGAGTGCACTTTGACTGTACTGGTCCGAATTGCTTGGGCAATTACAAGGACAGGCAGCCAAAGAACGCAAAAGGGTTTAGAAAGGTGACATAATGAACATGGACCTAGGTGCACTTTAAGTTGGCAATTTGGTCGTTATATAAACACACACTCACCTGCAGACCAGGTACAAGGTGCTGCTCCTCCCCCTGACAATAATTCCTGGTAGCACCGTGTACCCGCCCGTTGTAAACAACAGGCCCAGCACGCAAGCGTTGCCTCTGCCGCTGCTGCTGCTGCTGGCGCTGCTGCTGCTGGCGCTGCTGCTGCGGCTGCTCGGAGCCATTTACCTCAAAAGCCGGGTGCTCCTTTGGTGCAGAGTGATGCCGACTGCCATTCCTGACTGCATGCCCACTGATTCCGCCACCATTAACAGCTGCATCCCCAATTCCACCACCTCCAGCAATACACCCGCCCTCCACATTAACCCCACCCCTCCCTTCCATTGCTCTCAGCTGAGCTGCCTCTTGGCCTCTACAACGGGCTGCTCTAGTTGGCACAGCAGACCAATGCTCGCGCAGCTGTAGCCCTTGCAAACCCCCTGTGAGCTCGTGCTGCTGCAGGTCCTCCCTTAGCTGTTGCTGCTGCTGCTGCTGCTGCTGTAAAGCCAGGCCACGTCTCACACGCCCGGCTTGAGGCAAGGGAGAGGCTTGTACGGTCAGCAAAGGCTGTGCAGGCAACTGAGGCCCCGGATGATGCTGCTGCTGCTGCTGTTGGTGTTGGGGGTGGTGCTGCTGCTGCTGCTGGTTCTGCTGCTCTGCGTTAGTGGAAAGGTGTTGCACGAAGCCAGAGGAGTGTCCTGTCATTTGGATAGGCGGGTGTATACTGAACTGCTGTGGGGGCAGCAGGGTTTGGGTGGGGACGTTTGAGGGAATGATGACAGGAGCCCCGCTGATCTGCAGCCCTTCTTCAAGAGAATAGGCTCTATTAAATGCATCTTCTCTGTGGCCGGAACTGGATCTGCTGCCTCTATGCGTGCTGTTGGTGCGGTGCACATCATGCCCTGTGTGTGCGCCACCGGCAGACCTGGACAGGAAGCATGTATACATTGTGTTGTTGCGTGTGTACGTGTGTTTTGCATGTGTATGTGTGCCTTGCGTGTTAGCTTGTGCTGCAAGGGATTGCACGCATGCCACACCTGCCTGCATGTGCGCAGGTTGGTGCACACGCTTTGTGCACACGTTTTTAAAGCAGGTAAGATAAAACCTCACGTGCAACAGAATCTCAACCTCAATTTGTGTATGGAAAGGGTGCAAGCCACCAATACACGTACTTGCATATGAGTTTGTAAGCACACACAAACACACACACACATACACACCTGGGTACCCTTGGAGCTGACGCATGGGTAGGTGCTGGTACTATTGGGCGGGCTCTGACAACAAAACTGCTGGGCACCCTCCGTTGGCTACACAGGGCGCGAAATCGCTGCCCTGACAAAGCCTGCTGCTGAGATGGATAACCTGCACAGCATGCACGATGTGTCATGCTAGGAAGGGTGCTTATACACGAAACAGGGCACTGTCTGGAATGCTTGATAGGTACTTGAAACTGCTGTGCTTAACAACCCTGCGACGCCCGCATAGGTTGGTTGCTGTCCTCCTTAAATTCAGAATTCGATGCTCACCCATTTGAGCCGCATAGCAATACACAGGTAGAGCAGTGAGGTAGCATAATATATGTATGTACATCATGAAAATCTTCAAGATGCGTGCATACATTTCATAAGTATTATGTTTGCAGCATTCTTTGATGCAAAAGTTCGTTAAAATGCATGGATGTAGACAGCCCAATTGTGGGAATCGAAGTCTGTTGCGTCTGCCTCCCTGGGTTTTCCAGGAACAACGATCCATGCACCAAAAACACAATAACAAAAAGTATGGATCAATTTGGATCCCTCCAGCCACGCCTGTATCCTGTGGCCACACTCTCGATTTCTGTGCACTCACAATAACTACTTAACAAAACTCACCGACCAGCACACCTGCACTCCCATCATGCCTGTCCCCTTGGCCGCCGCCGCCAGAGGCCTGACCCACTAACCCACTGCCATTCACAAGCCCTTCCTCTCCAGCCCCTCCCCTCTCGAATGTGCTACCATCGTTACTAGACGGCGCCTGCTGTGCCTGCAGGGGTGACTGGATGGCTTGCTGAGGAATCGTTGAGGTGGCAGGGTCAGGCTGATTGGGGTGCACTGGCTGTGGCTGGCAGAAGTGCTGAGGTGCGGTAGCTGGTGTGCTGCAGCGTGATTGCAGCAGAGCAGGTACAGCTATGTCACTGACAGCTTGAAGCCCCTGTGGGCCATGAGCCTCTTGTGGATCATGCTCTTGCGTGGTGGCACCTCCCTCTCGCAAAGTACCACCCTCTTGTGCAGGACCGCTCTCGCCGCTCTGCGCACCACCGCCACCGCCTCCCCTACCAGCCAATGCTGTAGAATCTGCAGCGGGTCCGGGACCTGCTCCTGTCAAGCTGCCAGCAGCAGCTTCTGATAAGCCAGCAGAAGCTAATGCAGCGTCACTTGCTGCAGCAGCAGCAGCAGCAGCAGCACGCGCCTCGGCAGCCCTAGCTGCTGCTGCCCTAGGGTCAATCCTCTGCCCCTCCCGATGACTCCCCAGCCTTAAGGTTTCCCTTTGGATTACCTCGTGAGGAGGGGTTTGTGACTCAGCCATGGGATGGAACGCTGCCTGAGGTGGTGCGTGGAGCGCAGCATTTGGAAGCTCTGTTGGCAAAGATGGCACCGATGGTGTGTGCGGCAGGGGTTGTATGTGCAGCATAGCCAAAGCCGGGGTCTGTGGTGTGCACGTGCGTGTGGTGTCTTGCAGGTTGTAGGTCTGCAAATGAGGGGGAGCAGGGGTGTTTGTGTGGTTGTATGCTGGCATGGTTGAGGAGGGAACATGGGTGGCAGAGGTGGCTGGGACAGAAGGGCGGCTGCTGCTTGTGTGGTGGCCCTCTATGCAAAGGCTCCCATGGCTTGTGCCGTTAAAAACGGGTGGGCCGGTTCCATTTGCTGCGTGGAGGTGCCTGTTGTGGTGGTGTGCGTGGGCAGCTGCGGCAGTGGAGGTGGTGATGGTGGAGGTGGCACTCTCAAGCTGGTCTATGGCCCTGGTGGGGTCACGTTGATGGTGGCTGTGGTCGTGATGCTGGTAGTCGGCAGGGGGGGTGCTGTGGTGGCTTGCACTGTTGGATGAATGTTGGGTGTTGCTGGCAACACAGACCCCCATGCGGGTGGCGGTGGGCATGAGGTCTGGGCGCTCAGCAGGTACTCCGAAGGCTGCAGGGTAGCAGGGCAAGGAGGGAGGATCTGGTGAGCGGTATCTTAATGAGCCGGCATATGGGGCGGATTGAACTGGCCAGCTTCCGAGATTGCATACGGTGCTACCGTTTGGGATAGGGAGGGGAGGTTGTAGGGTAGAGTCGATGGCAGATTCACAGGGCCAGGCTGACAGGTAGCAAGTTTGCAAGAGAAAGTCAAGAAAAAACAGCAGCTGCTACAGCACAGAAGACCACGAAGGCACAAGCAAAGTTTTGCTGCAGAAATCACGATGTAACGAATGAGGGGGACCCCAAGTGACCTTGAATTCTAAAGCATTAGTTCTTTCACACACAACACCTCAACTGTGCCCTCCAGTGGTTCTCTTAAATTAGTTTGTCCACGCGCCAAAGCTTGACGGATGGCTTACCGGTGGGCGTGGCACGGCACGCAAAGGGGTGCTGCGCGTGCTGGCCACTGCTGAAGCAGCCTTCACACAGATCATAGTCCGCACACACAAAGCAGCGGAAGCGCTTCCCACTGATGGGTGCCTGTGTATCACATAGATCATTTGACAAAAGGAACAAACAGGTGATTAAACATTTCCTCTCCAAGTGTCCAAACAGGTACTAAAGGTGTAAAGTCTCCTGCTCTCACACTGGTAACGAAAAGGTTATGCGGACATTCCACCCACAGGGTGTTGTCTGGTGCGGGCACCTATATGCTCTCCTCATGCTTAAGCAAACTATAACAACCAGCAAAATTGTTTGTGATGGGTATCCATCCTGGAGCTGCTAACTTGTTCAATGTGTGTTGTGTTGTTCATTGGAATGCAAAGGAGGATGAGGAAAGCATATGCATCATTAGAGAGCTCATTCTGTTGCAAACCTGCAACGTGATTGGTGGGGAGCAAAACGGAACTAACACAATACCTAAAAAGTGGGATGCAAGTCAGGTAAAGCTGTGTATCAGTTGCACCCCTGCACATGTGTTGTTCATGATTCACTCTCACCACTTTGCACACGCCACTTTGCACACGCCATTCTCACCGCTTTGCACACGCCAGTCATGATCTCACCACGTTGCACACGCCACTCATGATTTCACCACTTTGCACACGCCACTCATGATCTCACCACTTTGCACACGCCACATTTGCTGCCCATGTGCTGTAGAGCATGCACTCCTTCAGGGCCCCCTTCCCTGCGGTGCACACGTTTCTTGGGAGGAGGCGGCCGCCACTGCAAGGGCATAGCACGTTTGCAAAAGTTAGAATTGTGCTCTTTGTTGTAAAAAAAGGGGAGGCCACTATTGCAGGGAATCCTCGCGGTTTAAAAAGGAAGCAAAATTAAATTGTTGCACCAGGAGTACGAGACAGACGCATCTGTCTGGCGGGCAGTAGAACTTATAATATCTGCGTGCAGTGTTAAATGCACACACTTTGAGATTCCTGGAATTAGCTGCCAACAAACAAGATTGTTTACAGCGCAGCAAACAAAACTTGCACAATTATTACAGGCAATGGATTATCCATTTATGGTTGTTCTCAGATAGGCATGCCATCGCTCACAAGTCTGACCTTCCTATGGGCACCACACTACAGACGTGGACAGCATTTTCAGCAGACCCCTTACACGTGGCACAAAACCGCATACGGGGACAGTCCTTGTACACCCTCCACCCTCCAGAGCACTGTGTGCCTACGTGCCTACGTGCCTACGTGCCTACGTGCCTACGTGCCTACGTGCTCCAGAGCACTGTGTGCCTATGTGCCTACGTGCCTACGTGCCTACGTGCTCCAGAGCACTGTGCCTACGTGCCTACAAACCTTGAACTCTCCCCATGCGGTCCTGCACAAAGGGCAACTGAGCTCTTTGCCCAGTGACCTGGTTTGGTGGTCAGCCCAGATCCTGTGCACAAAAGGCATTCACACAATACGGTGACGTTGATC
>Ga0307945_1001122_pt1 | contig 20380 bp, 21 predicted proteins | sample OrgLakmetagen228_FD_201818 | JGI IMG/M metagenome (GOLD analysis project Ga0307945, IMG submission 201818) | Saline water microbial communities from Organic Lake, Antarctica - #228 | ecosystem: Environmental > Aquatic > Non-marine Saline and Alkaline > Saline | place: Antarctica: Organic Lake...
CCCTCCCAACCCCCCTCCTGACCCCACCCATTATATAAGGGATTTCAATCTGCTCAGACTGTAAGTAGCTATCTGCCTCACATTTCTCTTGCCAAATAATTTATACCTGAAAAGTTAAAGGGCAAAAACTGATTTGTGCACGCTCTGGCACTGACCACCTGTATAGTGCAAATCCAACCCAAAACTTTGCCAAAACACTTCAATCATGCAACCTCTGTTTAACACAATACATGAACTGCAAGTTTGAATTCAATTGCTGGTAATTTGCCTGAACACACCCCAGCGGCCTACTTGGGGGCATTCCATGCATTTCTATGACCAGGCACCCAGACTCCCCCCTTATATCAAATCACCCAACAAGGGTGCCAATCGACTGGGCTTAAGCTCAGGATTTCGAAAATATTTTTACTTTTTGTGAAAGTGGCCCAGTAAAATTCTGGAGACACCCTTGGGAATTTTCCGACCCCCCCTCCCCCCCCCCCTTTTGACCCCCTCAGAGTTGACTCATTTATATACCAATCGATAGCTCTCGACGTCAAGATTCCGAATATGTAATTTGTAGTTTACACGTGACGTCAAAAAGTTATGATACTTACAGGCTCCTACTCAGGTGCACGCTTCTTCACCCCCCCCCCCCCCGACGTTAATGTGCACGCGACCATGAGCATTCTTTTCTCAATGCATGCGCTTAATAAAGGCACGATACATGCTCTGTCTTAAGTTAGCAGGGTACAACTTTGTAGGTCAGAGAGAGTAGACAGGTGAGCGGCGGAGGTGCGCCGTGCTGTAGTATGAAGTGACAATGTTTCATAGACCACTTTTTGATCGGCGAGGCGACCAAGCAGGTTTTAATCTAGGCGGCATGGCTGAGCATTGACCAGCATCTATTACAGGGCATTAGCAGGACAGCCACGCAACAACTGCAAGCACTCACTCACAGATGAATGCACTCACACACATACACACACGCAACCACAACCACACATGCACACACAAACTCACACATACACAAACACAGACACCAAAGTGCAATCGTACACATGTACTCTCACTTGCACACACGCACAAACAAGAACACACACATATACACACTAAAGTGCACTCGTACACATATACTCTCACTTGCACAGACCACACACGTACACGCACACACGTGTACTCATACACATGTACTCTCACACATGCACTCACATCTTGCATATACTCTCACTTGCAGGCACATATGCAAAGCACACACGCAAACATACACACACACCTTGTGATGGGGCCGGCCTAAGGCTGCTGCCACAGACGCTAGCACCCCATCCTGGCACTGTGTTGAGGAGTGGACAACCATGCTTCCATCCTCATCAGGTGCCTGTGTGTGCGTTGTGTGCTTGTGTGTTAGCACTGATGTGTGCACCTGTGCATGGACATATACGCACGGAGTTTTCGGTGTAAAGTACTAGTAAATTCAGACTCAGCACGACGAATCATGAAGCTGTTTGACTGGAAAGGTCTTTTAAACGATTCAACCCGTAACCCTCTGTTGCTGTCCAATGTCGTCGCCTGGCTCAAGCTTAATCATATCAATCACAATCGTCAAGTCTATTTTAGAAGAGCAGGACTAAACAATTGATTCTGAGAGAAAAATGAAAAGCAATCAAAAACAATCCCCATAACAAGCAAAGCAGACGACTCTTAGAGTATAATGTCAAAGTCTCAAACGCTTAAGTGTCAAGGCATTCACTTACCAAACTTAAAATTTCAATCATTCGTAACCATTGTTTTGGCACAGCACAAACATTGACATCTATTACAATGCAAGTTCCCTTGAAGTTAGAGCTCCATGTTAGCTGCCTGTGGCTCCATGTACGTAAGAGTTTGGGAGAGGGTGTATGTAAGTGCATGTGCTTGTGCATGTGCTTGTGCAAAGTGCATTTGAGAGTGTGCGTGTGTGTGTGTGAGTGTGTGTGTGTGTGTGTGTGTGTGATTGTGAGAGTTACAACACACCGCGATAGCAGTCTGTGGCCCCATGTACATGGGAGCTTCAATGTGTATGTGTGCGTGCGTGTATGTTTTTGAACGTGTGTGTGATTGTGAGAGTTATAACACACCGCGATAGCAGTCTGTGGCTCCATGTACATGGGAACTTGAGAGGGGAGGCGTTGAGTGCCCCCACGGATGACGTGTGGACTCGCAGCAAAGCATTTGTCCAGATCACCTGTGGAAATTGATTGATCAAAAGGACGTGTATGCATGTCTGTGTGAGTGTCTAGTCGTAGGAGGCTTTAGGTACAATACGAATGACAGAATGGTTGGCTTCAAAATGCTAGGGGGGCATCCTGCACCTCATACTCAACTCGTACACTGAACCGTGCAAACACACAGAAACCCATGCACACACACATACACATTCACAAATGCACACACACACACTCACACACACGCACGCACACATTCACACACTCCCACACACCTGCAGTCACCATCACGCTGTTGGGTAGCTTTCCTGGAGGGATGAAGGGCATCAGGGATGCCAGAGGGTGCATGGAGTCCTGGGCCACGGCCTGCAATATTGTGTAGGGACATCAAATGTTCACTAGACTGCAATGTTGCGCAGGGCCGTTGTACGTTCAATCGACTACACTTTTGTGCAGGGCCACTGTATGTTTATGTGACCCACAAGGCTCATATATAAATATATGTGTGTATACGTGACGTACCAATGGACATTGTTCATATTTGCCTGTTATGTTCTTGCTGTGTGTGGGGTTCCCGTAGGCTTACAAAAGCATACAAATGTATGACCGTGGTGAGCCAACACCTGGCAGCCATATGCAATGTCACTCATTTTCGCAGTGGCGGCATGAGCAAGGGGACCAAGCTTGTGCCAAATGGTTGAAAGAGTTAAGAAGTTGGTGCGAGCATTGTCCTTGGATGAGCATGCTTTGCTGTGAGTTCGTATGCTCATAAGCGTGGATGTGTGTCTGCACGCAAGTGTGAGGGTGTGTGTATGTGTGTATGTGTGTACTTGTGTAGGTGTGCGCACGCGCACGTGCGCAGCAATTACCTGCTCTATGCTCATCACAGGAGGCTCATCTGGCGCTTGGTACACCACACGCACTTCGTGGGCAGCTGCACGTGCGGCGCTGGGGCTAGTAGCTAGCATTAAGCCCATCTGCGCAAGTTGTGTATGTTGATGTTGACATGTAGTGCGTGCATGTGTGTGGATGTGCATGTGTGTGGATGTGCATGTGTGTGGATGTGCATGTGTGTGGATGTGTGTAAGGAATGTGTGGATGTGGATGTGCATGTGTGTGGATGTGCATGTGTGTGGATGTGTGTAAGGAATGTGTGGATGTGGATGTGCATGTGTGTGGATGTGCATGTGTGTGGATGTGTGTAAGGAATGTGTGGATGTGGATGTGCATGTGTGTGGATGTGCATGTGTGTGGATGTGTGTAAGGAATGTGTGTGGATGTGCGTACAGACATGTGTGCTGACGAGTAAGCATAGGTACATTGGCGGTTGAGTGCAGGGGGGCTACTCGAACAAGTTACGAATGAGCAGGGTTGGCCAGACCCGTTTATATACACCGTATATCTGGTGATTACCCTGCCAAAATACCGTATATAAAGCGTATACATAAATGGTTCTGGCCAACCCTACGTGTATGCAATAGTGAGATGAGCACAGGGTGGTTATAATGTGTGTCAAGGCTGAGGTACCACATTGACCAAATCAGAAAGTCACAGAACTTTAGGTGCCTTGCAAACACGCACAACATCAAGTGGACTGAGTAGAATTCAAAGCACAAAGGATTTGACTTCATGGTGGTGGAGTGCAAGTGCAGCAGAAGGAGCTACCGCAACAGCAAGTTGCAAGTAGAGAAGAGGCTGCAAGCAACATCTGTTGGGGATGAATCGATCTTGTAGTTGATCAATTGATCCAAATGGTGGTGGAGTGCAAGTGCAGCAGCAGGAGCTACCGCAACAGCAAGTTGCAAGCAGAGAAGAGGCTGCAAGCAGAGAAGAGGCTGCAAACAGAGAAGAGGCTGCAAGCAGAGAAGAGGCTGCAAGCAGAGAAGAGGCTGCAAACAGAGGAGAGGCTGCAAGCAGAGAAGAGGCTGCAAGCAACATCTGTTGGGAATGAATCGATCTTGTAGTTGGTCAAATGATCCCAAAACTAAATTACAAAATTCCAGACACCCTTACCGGCTCTCCGTAGAACTGCACATCAGACGTGAACACAGGCTCCTCAGGAATGATCCCACGAGTGGACATCACAGCCACACCCTGCGTTCATTGCACAAGGGCAGATTCTAAGCAAATTTTTATTGTGGACACAACACAACAGCCACACCCTGCGTTCATTGCACAAGGGCAGATTCTAAGCAAATTTTTTTTGTGGACATCACAGCCATACCATGCAAGCATCCCATGATGGATGAAGGTAGAAGGCGAGAGAAGCAGTTAAAGCATGGGTTATACAGCAGTTATACCTCCCTAGTTATACATCCGATGTATAACTTATACATCTGATGTTTGGTGTGCCTCCACACATGTGGACGTCGCAGTCACACCCTGCAAGCAATCCCATTTAGGGTCGGCCACAACCATACATATCCGGTGAACATACAATACTTGGCAGGAAAATCACCAAATATACGGTCATATACGGTGTATATATATGCGCTTCTGGCCAGCCCTAGTCCCATTGCACTAAGGCAGATGCAGTGGGTGAGCAAAAGCTGCAGTGGTCTTAGCAAACATGGATCGACACGGCCTCTGGACTTAAATTTGTGGATGATGAAAGGGATCATGCTCGCGATGCCAAAACGTGTCCGTAGGCACATTCTTAAGAGCGAAGCAAGATAGCACTGCATCCAAAGAGCAAAGCAAAACAGTACTGCATCCAAGAACATTGTAGTTCAACGCTCACATTTGCTGCATGAATGCTGCAAACAATCGCACTTACTAACTTGTGTCAAGACATATCCTCGGCCCACTTATAAATACAATGCATTCCAATGCTGGGAGTGGCCTTACATGGCAACTTCGACCTGCAGCGTGGCAAATACCCACCAGATTGTGTCCAGGCACATCCTCAGGCCCGACAAAGCGTACTGCCCCTGGAACCTTCAGCGCGTCAACCGTGCTTATGGCGGTGACCTTGCCCTTGCACGTCTTTGCACAAACATACGCGCCATACAGGCTACCAGCTTCAATCGGCAAGTCGTCTGTGAAGATGGCGGTGCCATTGGCCTGTGTGCGTGTGAGCCAACATTGCGTATGCATGTGTGTGTATGTAATTGTGTGCGCGTGTTAGTCATTGATGTGTGTATGTGTCTGTAAATGCATTCATGGTGTGCATGCTCACGAGTGCGCACATGTACGTGAAGTTCACACAAATCCATGTTTGTACCCACGTCACCTTAAATATCAGAAATTAAGTTTATGCCATGCCATGCTGAAGAACCACCTAAGTATTCGACCAACTAATTCTGCATCAATCTCTCCTAGCTACTAAGAGATTTGGCGCTCAATCACCTGTTTCAGAGTAGCTGCGTCGTCTTTCAGCCAAACACAATTCACAAATATCCATTTTGTTCTGAGCTGAAGCTTGCTCAGAGCTGAATCTTGTTCCCTGGCTCTCAATTCGCTTACAACAATATCACAGCTTGCCTTGATCATGCTTAAACTTGCACGCACTCTGGTTTTTGAATACAAATATATCAGCTTGCCTTGAGCATGCTCAAATATGCATGCACTTGGTTTTTAATGTGTGCCCTCAGCAGCTGCTCTAATATCTTACATAGATCCCTCATTTCCGGCGCCTGAGTTTCTTATCCTTCCATCAACCCAGCTTTTACCTGAGCGGCTGCTTTGGTCTTGCCCACTGGGAGCATCATGGGGGCAAAGGCAGGGTCGGGAGGAGGGAAATCCTGTGTGCCTCTGGCCACCTTTGGAGGGGCCATCTTGGGAGCTGCTAGCACGTCAACAACACCATCATCCTGCAGGATGCGGGTACAGAGACATCAAGAGTTTTGCACTGTAGCAGCATGATAAGGGTCCTGCAGGCTGACATCTGAAGTGAAGGGAAGTGTAAGAGATATCTATACTTAATGATAAGGGAAGTGTAAGTGACATCTAAGGAAGGGAGCACATCGCACGTCAGGCTGTCGCCTGCAGGGTGACTTGGGTGGTGTCAGCATGGCATGCCAACATGTCTTATCTGACGGTCTTCGCTTCCTCAATCAGGTATACCAGCCCACCAACATAGAACAGGGTTGGGCCACACGGACTTTGGGAACGTCCAATACGGTAAAAAAAGCGTAAAATACGAGATTTAAAATAATTACGAGTGCCGTGTGAAGTTGTTGCAGCTTGCAAAGCACGTTTATTCTATGGATCTAACTTCTGCTATTCACAGTGCTGTCAGGTCCTGCAGCAGAAAATCCTCCAGACAACGTCTAAACTAAGCGCACCTCTAAACTAAGCACACCTCTAAATTAAGCACACCTTTAAACTAATCACACCTCTTGGCTCTTCCTGCACAGTGCAGTCAGGCCTTGCAGCAGTAAGCCCTCAGCCACAGAGCGCAGGTACTCAGCGCGGGTGTGGGTAGGGGAGGGGGGTGCTGCAAAAGATAGTATGCAGGTAGAGTGTTAGTGTGCCTTGCACCGCAGGGTGAAAGTGTGCCTTGCACAGCAGGGTGAAACCCTACTACGTAGGAATGAGCATTGGCATTGGGATAATGTACACTCCCACACACAACACAATTTCAATGTCCGATTGCAGTGGCTTAAACACAACCTGCTGGAGTGTACTGGAATGATCCTTAATGTGCAAGAGCATATTTGCAACCAATTCACAGAAGCGGTGATGCAAAAATATGCTCTTCAGAATGAATTACACATGCACTTGCCCTGCAACACAAGCAGACAACACCTTATACACACGCACACACCTGCAGCTCCACCATTGCTGAGGCCGTTTGCAGGAGCAACACCTTCGTTTGATTTGCTGCCATCCACGCTGGCATTGACAGTGGCGGCAGTGCAGCTGTCAGTCTCCCCAACGCTGTGGCCAGCGCTGCAGCTGTCGCTGCTGTTGGCACGGCTGCTGCTGCGACTGTTGCTGCTGCTGTGTGTGTTTGCATGTGTTTGTGTGTGCAAATGTGTGTGTGTGTGTGCGTATGCGTGTGTTTGCGTGCGCAAATGTGTGCGTGTGAAAATGTGTGAGATTGCGCGAGGTGCTCAAATATGTGCGTGTGTGCGTGTTGTACGTAAACTTGCCACGGAACTCCTCACCTGTCACTGCGTGATTGAAACTCCTCACCTGTCACTGCATGTTTGAAACTCCTCACCTGTAACTGCGTGTTCCAGTAGGCCTGCCATGAAACTCCTCACCTGTCACTGCCGCCCCTGCTGTACAGTATTGACAAATCCTGGGCCAGAGCCGCCAAGGCGCTCGGAGCAATGGTAGTCACTGGGGTCAAGCTTGCAACGTCAGCCTGCGTGAGAGAAGAAGTTGAAGGAATGATGATGTGCACATATTGCCACTGACAATGCGAGCTTGCAATGTCAGCCTGCGGAGAGAAGAAGTTACAGACTTGGAACTGCTAATTTGTACCTAATCTCACTTACAATGCAAGCGTGCAATGAGCTTGTGTGAAAAATGAGTTGAAGGCACGGAGCCGCTGATGTGCACATATTGTGAGTTTTGCTTCACACGGATTACAATGGGACAAACATCTGCGGCTCATGCATACAAAGCTGAAGGCACATATAAGACATACTGATTTATTGACACGGGTATACACCTAGGTAGGTGCAAACAAACACATAATGTAAACATACACTTTTTTTGCGCAATTACTTAGGGAAATCACCATACATATGGTCATATACGGTGCAGATACACAGTTCTGGCCAACCCTACAAAAACATACCAACGTGCATACACACCTGCTCTTGAAGTACTGCTTCTACGCGTGGGCACTTAACCACTCGCCAGTCATGTTTGCCTGCAAGTAAGCAATACATTTTGCTAAGGCCAGGGACAAGGGGTATGGTTTTGCTTTTTTTTAACCTGTTGCAGCCAGTGGTATGTACGGAAGAGTTAAGACTAGCAAGGAGCAGCCTGATTGTTGGTAAAGCTAAACCCAAGTAAAAAAATTAAAGCCGTCAGAAAAGCATTACCTTCCCTGTTTGTGGCTAATACTTTCCAAGCAGATATCAATGCGCCAGAAACAAAGCAACACAGACACTCTTAGCTCCTACACCTACATATCAAAGTCTCCTACACTTACATCTTAAAGCCTCCTAAAGCCATCAAACCAATCCTCAAACGCTCCTGCTTACGCTCCTACTCCTGCATTTTAAAGCCTCCTAAAGTCATCAAACCAATTCTCAAACGCTCCTGCTAAATTGTGCCTACTACTACTACCAACTACTACAACTACCACTACTACTGCTGCTGCTTCTCCTACTCCTCCTACTACTACTATTCTATGAAATACGCACCTAGTGCAGTGCCCAAGTCCATCCCGAATGCCACTTGGGCAATGGAGGTTCCAGAAGCAGAGGGGTATAGTGAGAATGATGCATTGATAGCGCTTGCGGCATTGACCCAACGCTCTGCCACACGTGAAGACCAGAAGCGTGCTTCTGACGGGCCCTGAGTGTGAGGATAAAAGGAGAGGGAAGTGCGCTTGTCCTTGCAGCATTGACTCAGAACTGAGACTGGCCTGAGACATGTACAACGAAATGAGCTATACAGCAAGAGAACCTTTGAGCATATGAACGGAAACGTTGTATCAGCTTCAAACCAGCCATTCTCAACCTGACAATTTATCAGCGTTTGCATTCACACTTCTCCACTGACGGCTGATGAAATGCGGTTCAGCGTGTGTCAGACGCGTCTAGATCAAAGGGAGTTCAATGGGGTTGCTGCATTTTATACTGGTAGCAGCGTTTGAGCATTTAGAGAGGAAACTATTGAGTTCTCTGCAGCATGCAGAAGAACTCGAGTTCTTGTAGGCGAGTGACATGTGTGATGCACTTTTGCACAAAGTGCACTGCTCCCCTTTCTGTACCATCTTTCTTTTATCTGTGCGTTTTAAGGGGCATTTAAGTTTAGTTTGCTCCGTTGCCCTCAGCCTTTCAGCCTTGCTTTTTGCTGCTTCCTGCAAAGTTCTCTCTTTTCCCTCTTCGTTTCCGTTGCCCCTAGTGTCTAGCCCGCTTATTTTTCTTTGTTTTCGTTTTTTGCGCTAAGCTTGCGCCCGCAGACTGAAGTGCGTGTCTATTAGAGCTCGCCTCTTAAAATGGTCTAGCAGTTTTCTGTGTTTTCTTCCTGAATTCCCCTTCAATTTTTGGTCTTGATGCCCCTTCCCCGCCCTGTAATTCTCCCTGCCTTCAACGAGCTGTAATAAAACCTAGAAATTTCTCCAAGCAGAGTTTTTGTGTGTGTGTGTGTGTGTGTGTGTGTGTGTATGTGTGTGTGTGTATGTGTGTCTGCTAATACTTTGAATGATGAAGCCATATAGCAAACGCCTCGCACAAAACAAAAGCAGCACCAAGGCAGTGACGCACCAAAAAGAAGCGCACACACACACACACATACACACACATACACCCGCACATACACCCCCCCACACCCACACCCACACATACACAAACACACACACACACATTTACACACACACACACAAAAAGAGCGCACTAAGGGACGGGTTATATGAAGGAGGAAGGCACACAGCAAACACGCACCTGGGGCAGCGGCAGCAACAAAGAGGTGACTAACACGGTCCCGTTTGATAATCCCTCAGACAGGCCGTGCTTCCCTGAAGCTACAGAGGCACTGCTGGCCCCTGCATTTGCATCATGGGTAGGGTTGGCCAACACTGCTATATGCATAGACATGTGTGTGGGGCTCGACAAAATTATAGATATATACAAACACACGGTGAACACACGGCGTTTTTAGCAGGACATTACATTACCATATGCGCTGTAGATATTCTGTCCTGGAAATCTCTATGCAGGTGCCGTACACAAGACATTTCCCTTCGAGATGCAGTAGAGGCAACAGTAGCCCCTGCTTTTGCGTCTGTTTATTTATCTATGTGTTGTATATTTATATTTATAGGCCGTACATGACCGTACCCTTAGAGGGGGGGACCAGATGCCAGTGCGTTTGTGTGTACAGTGTCCTTGTGCAGCATGTGAGCAAATGTGCATGTGAAATGTGAGCAAATGTGCATGTGCAGCAAATGTGAGCAATGTGTGCAATGTGAGCAATGTGAGCAAATGTGCATGTGCTGCAAATGGGGGCAAATGTGAGCAATGTGAGCAATGTGAGCAAATGTGCATGTGCAATGTGAGCAAATGTGCAGCAATCGTGCAGCATGTGAGCAAATGGTTCCATCCTAGTCATGGGCAAGTGCTACCAGCACACGCTGCAAATGTAAAGCACATACACAAACGCCAACCCAGATCATACATACATACGCCACCATACATACACGCATTCATACATACGTACTATTACTAAAACTAGTCCGGATCATACAAACATACATCACACATACGTACGTAAGTACGTACGCACATACACAAACACCATCTCAAATCGTAGGCAACAGCATATGTACGGAATGCATGCTCTGAGCTCAACATGGGCGTCATAAAGGTGCATTACATTAGGGTTGACCAGAACCATATACAGTGTACGTACGGTATTTTTGGCAGGGAAATTAACAAGTATAATGTACAGTGTATATAAGCAATTCTGGCCAACCCTGGTGATGAGGGTACTGCTACTGCTGCTGCTGCTGTTGCTGATGATGATGATGATGGCCTTGTCTCAATTAATAGGCAAGCTGCAGCTGGTGTTTGCATCACCCAAGTCTACAAGTTGTTCTACAAGGCCGAGTTGCAGCTGCCAAATATGGTTGCAGATTAGAACATTTTGTCAGGAAAGTCTCTTTCCTCATAAGTCTGTTTCCTCATAACTTACCTGTGGGTAATTGGAAGGCCAGGCAGCACTAAATGGGCTCCTTTGTGCTCATCACTAAGCTTAGGTAGTTCCTTTGTGCCTAGTCTCTAACAGGTGATGTCATCACGCTGGTGTGACCTCACCACCAGCACAGATTCCTCTTGCTTGTATACGTTCCTCTCTTACCTAGGGGTGGGGTGGGGGGGCTCACGGGCTTCTCTGTAGGCAGGTATGGTTGCATGTGGTGTGAGTGAGCGTGTGCGCAAGAGTTTGTATGTGTGCATGTGTGTGCGTGTGTGTGTGCTTTATTGTATTTGTTTGCGTGCAGCTCGTTCTTCAGATAGTGCGCCCCCCTACAGGCAGGTGAAGCGGGCAGATATAAGCTGGCCCCCCCCTGTATAGGAATGTACGCACAAGATGAATGCATGGTGTATATGTGACTGAAGAGGAGAATAGAAGGCTGTTTAGAAATGTTAACGCGCACGAGATAGATGTACGGTCTATACATGACTGAAGAGGAGCATAGAAGGCTGTCTAGGATATGTACACACGAGATATATGTATGGTGTAAATTAGATGTACGGCGTATAAATGACTGAAGAGGAGAATAGAAAGGGGAAGAGGTCCACCGAAAAAAGACAAAGGGGCAGCGACAAAAGCAGGTAGATTAAAGCTGTTTTGTGCATAAGGTAGAAGGTCAGCAGGTCAGAGCGCACGGAGGGGCCCTTCTCACCTCTATCTATCTATATTGATGAGCTCGCTAAGGTCAGAACGTGTGCCTCTTCCCATCCGTTGCAGTGCGAGCAGACATGTCAACCAATGGCATTCCTTGTGTGGTACTTTGTGCATAGCTTTGCATGGAGGCCCTACTGCCTTAAAACCTTTGAAGGGTAATTGTGAAAAGGGTTGGGCCAGAACCATATTATATATATACGATGTAAGTACAAAGCATTTGGCGGGAAATCATTGAATATACGGACATATACAGTGTAATTGTACAGTTCTGGCCAACCCTAGTAATGCACACTATGTCAAAGGTGCCGGAATTACCAGAGGCATGCTCATAAGCAACTTTATACCTAACAAATGCTTAAAAGCAACTTCATACCTGACACAAGCTCAGAAGCAACGTTTCCAGCCTTATGCACAAAAGCGACTTGGCAACCGCATGCACATGCAACGCACACGCGCACAAATTTGTGCAGACACAAACACGCGGCCAGATGTTAGGCCTACCTGCACAGGCATCCGGATGCACACGCACAACAAAGATAAATACACGTACTTATGCTCATTACATACACACATGCACATGCAAACACACACTCTACACACGCAAGTACCCCTGTCATCTAACCTGCACAGGCACCAAGAAACTCCAGCAAAGGCACGAGCTGAGGGGCAGGGGAGGCCTGCTTCTGGAAGTCCAGCAGCTCAACCTGAGCACCTGCAGGGCAACACATCGCGTGGAGTTGAGAGTGGTGAGGGCTTAGCTCAACCTATGCACCTCCAGCAGCTCAACCTATGCACCTCCAGCAGCTCAACCTGTGCACCTGCAGGGCAACACATGAGCAGCGCGTGGAGTTGAGAGTGGTGAGGACGGATCAGCATTTTGCGTGAAGTCAGCACTGGGTCGTGTTTGAGCGATAGGGAAGGATTGAGAGGGGAAGGATAAGCACTTTGAGTCGAGCAACATGTGGTGTGTGCGTGTGTGTGTTGAGAGTGGAAGAAGACGGATCAGTACCTTGCGCGTCAGGCAGCGTGCGATGTTAGAATGTTAGGGACGGGTCAGTATTTTGTGTCTAGCAGTGTAAGGGGTCAGAGTGGCAGGGACGGATCAGCTTCTTGCTTGCGTGAGGAAGTGCGTGGTGTTGGAGTGGCAGGAACGGATCAGCATCTTGCGTGAGGCAGGCCTTAACAGGCATGACATTCACATACCCAGAATGAAGAGTAAATTCAGAATAAAAAACAGCTAGTCATATACCAGGCTTGAACTTTGACGGTCAGCTGAGGCTAGAAATTTTACGCATCCAGAGTGAAGAGTAAATACAGGAATAAAAATACAGTTCTGTACCAGGCTTGAACTTTGACAGTCAGCTGAGACAAGATCCAGTCGACCAGCAGCTGATCTAAATTACAAAGAAGGCAACACACACGGAATTATGTTCCCACACTGACTGGGACATTTTGTCCGCTGTGAGGACAAGAGGGAAGGCAGCCTTTGCAAGCACCTGCGCGTCATTGCCATACCACTTGCATCATTTCAGCTGCACCACAAGGGATACAGCCCTGCCCTCGTCTGTAATTCTTGTCTCACATCGCCAATCAGATCAAGTTACTGTGTCTGAACCAGCATCAAACTCACATCGACTAACCAATTACAAATATCATTTTAACAATACACACAGCACACAACTTGCACCTTCAACACAACACAAAACACACGCACATACCTGCACACATACCAACACACACACAACACACTACACAACACACACACACACTTACCTGCAGCTAGCATAAGCGTGGCCACATCTGAAGGCAGACCCCGCTGCAGAGCCAGCACCAGATTGCCAACGACAGTTGCACTGTTGCGCACGTGAGTGCCGGCCACGCGCTTCAAGTGCGCCACCATGGCTTCCCACACACCACGCATTGTGCCGCGCACGGCTGCATCCACACCCTCCATGCCTCCTTCGTTATCACCTACAATCACAGCGTACACAGCATGTGCAGCAGATAGTGGCAATGGCTTTCAGGCGAGCAAGGAAGCCCCCCAAATGAGGCCAACAAACCATGCTTTGTGCCGCACATGGCTGCACCCACACCCTCCACATCTCTCACATCTACATAAACCATGGCTGCATCTGGCTGCATATTATTAAAGATTGTCTGCATCCACACCCTCCACACTTTCTTTAACATCACAATTAAGTGCGCCAAACAGTGTTGAAAAGCACTATTAAATACCAACTACAGTAAACGCTCTCAAATTGTGCGTCGTTCCACCCACAAATTCCCAACACAAACATCCATACCCGCTACATTGCGTATCGCTTCTGTCTTGCGCGTCACGTCAAGAGTACTAGAGGATGGCCCATCTGATACCAACAGATACGCAAGGCAGTCCTCCTGGCTCTTGTGTGCATTTTAAGAGCAATAGAGAGTGGCCCATTCTGCACTAGGAGATGTGTAGGTCTCCTAGAAGTTCAGAAGAGATGGAAGGGCTGTCCTTCTGTCCCTTGTTCCATCATCACAAGAGCTCTAGAGGGCTGCTAACTTAATGTAAAGGAATACGGAGGACAGCTTTTCCATCTCTTCTTGAGTGCTGCCACAAGAGTGCCAGGGGGCTAAAACCCATTTAAACCCATTTGAAAAACACAGCTGTAAGGAAGGCAGCGTCTCAAGCCCGTCTTGTTTTTCATTAAGAGGAACAGGAGCTGCTGCTACTTGTTTCAAGCAACCCCGTGGCATTTACGAAATTCACTGCGATCATGCACGTACACACGCATACATGCACGGACAGTACCACATACATACACTGATACTGACACACTCAATACGCACACTTACCCTCAGCTGCCAAGCTCGTGAGCGTGCTGATGAGGTTGGTCAGCGTGACAGCAGACCCTACTCGCAAAGCTGGGGTAGAGCCCAATGAGCCCAGCGTGACTCTCAGAAGTTCAGGCACCTGCGAAATGCACACATTTGTGGCGTATGTGAGCAAACATGCTTTCACACACACACACACACACAACCACACACACACACACGCACACGCATACGCACACACACACATACACACACGCACACACACACACACGCGCACACACACACGCACGCACACACACTGCTGTAATCACCAAGAGTCCCTGAGGCACCGATACCTTGACAGTGGTGACGAGTGTGTGCTGGTGCCGAGGCCAGTCTTTGTACACCCCAGGACCTGATAGTATGAAGGAGTGGCAGCGCGTAGGGCGTGGTGAGAAAAAAATGAGCATGGCCTCATGCTGGCATGCCCTGCCTGGTACATGCTTGCAGCACTGGCAGCTCTACCAACCTATTTCTGTGTATGTGTGTATGTGTGTTTGCGTGTGCGTCATGTTTTTTAAAGCTGTGTACCAAGGTAAAAAAAGAGCTTTTTAAGGCTGTGTACCAAGGTAAAAAAGAGCTGGTAGCTGTGCATGTGCATGCTTGTGTGCACGTGCAAGTGTGCTCAAGCATTGAGTGCATGTGCGTGCTTGTCTGCATGTGTGCTCAAGTTTGAGACAAGGAAGGCAGGGACCCAGTATCTGTGTATGCACGTGCATTGTATCTAGGGTTGGCCAGAACCATATATACACGGTGTGTACGCGGTATTTTTGCAGGGGATCCACTGAATATGCGGTCATGTACGGTGTATATATACAATTTTGGCCAACCCTAATTGTAGCGTGCGTTCCAGTCTGGGAATCAGATGGGTGGGGGTTAATGCTAAGTGTGGTGACCCAGGAGATGGTGGTATGCAAAGGACAAGCCTACCTGTGTTGCCTGCCACAAAGCGCACCCCTTGGCCACCAGCAGCATGGTCCTTGATGACCTGCGCCGTGTGTGTATGCGCGTGTGTGTGTGTGCATTTGCGAGCATGCATATGTGTGTGTTTACGTGCAAATGCATGCATGCATGCATGCGTGCGCTGATATAATACAGGCAAAATGTATCTCAGTCTGATCTTTCGTGTAAGTATACCAGTGTTTAAAACCACCCTGGGAGTATGATGTCCGCTCGAGGCCCCATGAAAATAAAAATGTATGCGCAGGCACTCACCTGAACGAGTTGCTCGAGGGAGTGTGGCACGTAAAGGCTCTGCTGGTTGCCCAGGACGACAACCTGCACACTGGTCGGCTTATGGTGGTTTGCATTTTTGAGTACGATGGTTGACATGCAAGGATGTTGACAGCAAAAATACATGATTAAAGTGCAAATGTACGCACAAGACTACATGCAAAAGCTCAAAACTTAATACAGCGTTCCATTGTGTGAACCTTGTAGCGGGAGCTGGGCAAATTGGACACACAGCAGAAAGCAAGTTTTAATGCACTTTGTCAGCACTGCAATACACCACGCTGTGGCACGTGGCACACCAACTATCACACACATCACACAAACACACACACACACACAAACACGCACACGCACAAACACGCATGTACACGCGCTCAAGCTCAAATCCAGCCCACAATTGCACATGTGCACAATAAGCCAAGCAGCGGTGCCCACCTCTGTGGGCGCGGCTTTGTTGCCAGCAGTCGCAGCCCCTCCCTCCTCTGTGCCTGTGGCATCCTGCTGCTGCTGCTGCTGCTGAGAGAAAGCCGGCATGTCTGTCAGGCTCTTGTATGTGCTGAGCCCCAGGTCCTCCATATCCACATCGCATGCAAAGCTCTATGAGTGAGGCAGCAAAAAGTCAGCGAGGCAAGAAGGTTTTGACAGCCAGATGGGAGCCAGCATAGCACGTGTGCAGGCAGCTGTCTTCCAGGAATTAAGATGCAACAACAAGAGTGAAAGCCTGGGCTTAGATGATCTATGCGTGCGTGTGGATCAGTGACTACAGGGCTCGTATTAAGTTTCAGCTAGAGTACCATGCTCCTCTCCGCACCCCAAAAAAATGTCTCTGTCTTGAGCATGATCTTGGTTACGACGCACTAAGTAATCATGCGAACTTTCAACTTCACACTGCACCAGCTGCACCAACACTTCAATTTTGCGCTGCATTATTACTGAATTTCCAGAACAGCAAAGGAGCTTGGTGCTACCCACAACGCAGTACTCATGAGCTATCTATAAAGCAAAAAGCACACCGCCCTTGAAAATGCGCACAACCTCTGACGACGCAGCACACGTCGTCTTCAGACTGCACAGCAAACATCACCATTGAATGCAGAGCATACACAGCATCACATTACCAAGACCTGACTAGACCATATAAGTGCATAGGTCCATACAGCGTACAGCAGGGATATCCGAATATGCCGTCAAATGCTAGAGATCTGGCCGACCTTGCACATTACCTTACAGGCATCTACGATTGGACGGTAGCCAGTACATCTGCACAAGTTGCCGTCTAACGCATCACGCAAGTCTGTGGCCGTAGGGCAGCCACTTCCCTTGGACCCTGAGCAAATGGGGGGAAGTATACAATGGTCCGGGCATATAGAAAAAGAAGAAGAAAAAATTACGCAGGGAGTGAAAGGACATATACTGTACTATAAAGAAAGCTGGAAGGCAACACTACCGTGATCATAATCAAGCGTTTGAATCCAATACATTTAGTCCTATGTCAAGTGTCCAAAACTGATGGCAAGCGCTCCAATTTATCGCGCAAGCCAGCAGCCGAGGAGTGCTGAACGGTTAAGCAAAGGATGATGAAAATGAGGAGGGTTAAGGCCTTAAATCCAGGGTTGGCCAGAACTATACATTTATAGGTATATACGATGTACATATGGTATTTTTAGCAGAGAAATTACCATATATACGGTCATATACGGTGCAGATATACGGTTCTGGCCAACCCTACTTAAGTCCACTGCAATGCGCAGGCCCCAATCAGTGTCGACTTTGACGAAGTACAGCCGCAGGTCCTGATGGACAGCAGAGTTGCAGTTGGAACAGAACTGCTGGCTGCTTCAACACAGGCCTCACGCTGACCCATACTCGCTCTCCTTTCATCCAACACGAATCGTCTATGTTGGCATGTGGAGAGACCTCGATGATTGAAAGGAGACCGTGCGTGGATTTGTGTAAAACGACTTTTCCTTCATGATTGCACGCACGCATATGTGCTGCAGGTTTGGGACGCTGACTGCTTTAATCCACTGAATGTTTGAGAAGGTGTGTGTGTGTGAGACAGTGGAAATGCAGAAACCTGCATTTGATGGTTGCTGATATCATAAGAATGAGCAGAGAGCTAGTTTCGGATCAGCTGTCTGCAGTCAGTATGGTCTGCAACCGTTGGCTAAGCGGGAATTTTAAAGGAAAGATGGGAAGCGTTGCATGATGTATTTTGTACGCACGCATGGCACCGAACTTCAAGAAGACTACATTTGAATGAGATGGAGGGTTTTGTGCAGGCACTGATACTGAACGCCGCTCTTACACACAAACACACAATGACAAATACGCACAGGCATACACACACACGCTAACCACCATTTTTGGAGGGGTAATGAAAATCATGCGTTCAATGCGTGGGCCATCATACGAACATGCAAACTCACTTTGAGCAGAGGCCTTCGCCAGGGCTGTGTGGCAGGCTATAGCAATGCCGGGAGTGCAGAAGCCACTGGAAGTAGGTGGAGAGCAAGCGTTTGACTAGATGCTCAGTGGATGCTATGGGTATGCAAGCAACGGCCATGCTTGGCGTACAGAAGTCATTGGTGGGTGGAAAGTAGGTCTATCTAGATACTCAGTGGATGCTATGGGTGTGCAAGCAGTGGCTGTGCCTGGCATGCAGAGCCACAAAAGTTAAGTGGAGGGCAATTGTGTCTTAATGTCAAGTGATTGTTGTGGGTGGCAATTGGCAATGCCCAGAGAGGCCAATCGAGGTACAGGTGGAGAGCATCTATGCACCTCAGCTCAGTCATTACTTCAATAAACTATGTGGCAAGCAGCAACAATACCGGGGATGAATGCAAAAGCCAATGACCAGGGGGGCCAACCAACTGGTTGCTGTGCAGAAGCACTCAGGAAAGAAAAGAAGGAAAACATGAAAAAGTACGCAGCAGTGAAAACCACTCTCCACAGTTTTTAAGAAATAGCATTATTGAAAGCTTCACAGAGGATCCACCTGTCATGGAAAGTCCACACAGCAAGTGCACCTTACTTGCCTTCGCTGGTTGCGGCATACCGGTGGGCAGCAAATCTCACTGACTCATGTCATTTGCCAAACGGGACTAACTTTCAATACAATGTTTTCCCCCCCATCTTTTCCTTCTAACTAACTAAGCACCTCCGTAGAGGTGAGTACTTACCATTGGCTGGCATGGAACCCAACAAGCCGATCTGCAAAAAAAGAAGGAGTTGGCGTGCACCAGTGTCAGAGACAGAACGATCAGACCGCAGCAAACAAAAAAGCAAAAAAGGAACACATCTTAATGCCTCATGTCCAGCCAAGGATCTCTTTCTCTTTGTCCTCATTCCTTTCTACAAGTTCGCCCCCTCTGCTCTCACCCAAAACAGGATTGACGCCGCCATCCTTGCCTTTCGGTAGCCCCTCTGCTGTTGTCACCTGCGTGTTTGTCGAATAGGAGACGGTTTAAATGCATCAGCGCGGATGAGGAGAGGCTCCCAGCTAGTCCACACAGAGGCTTGAAGTTTGTGTGAAAAATACTGACTAGCCTAATTGCCTGGCAATCGCAGCACAGTTTGCAACAGGGAAAGAAAAGACTTACATGACAACCGCTCACAGCGTACGCGGGTGTAAGGCAAGAGTTGACGGACTTCAGAGCAGGCTTGCCTGTGTGCGTGTGTGACGTGTGTTATCATGCGCAGCTGTGTGCATGCCAGGGAGGCTGTTTATATAGTTGTGCGTGCATCTGTGTGTGCATTTTATGTATATGTGTCTGTGTGTAGTTGTATGTGTGTGTGTGTGTGTATGTGTGTGTGTGTGTGTGTGTGTGTGTGTGTGTGTGTGTGTGTGTGAGTGAGTGAGCACGCGCAAGTGCGTGTGTGTGTTTGGGTGTGCATCATCTAGGAGAAGCAAAGTCGCAAAAAGGTTCTGTGGCTCAAAACAAAGCGTTCCTTTTTATAAAAGCTGTTCAGTGTCTCGTTGTGTGGCTGCAGCCTACACTCATCCCGTGCCTCGCTACATAAGACCCAAAAGAAATTACCTGTGACAGGGTCCGAGTATTGAACAGCCACAGCGCAGGCCCCACATCCACCCTCATTGCACGCGTTCTTTGAGGACTGTACGTGTGTCAATAAAGCAAGCCACTAAGAAGTGTGTTCAGGCATCCAGGCAAGTTTCTCTCCTTCTACCAACAAATTCCTCCACGTCATCTGGCCAGTTTTTGCCCGACTGGTTGTGGTTTTTGCTCCTCTTACCTTCACTCTCGTGTAGAGGCGAATCCATTCATTAAGGGACACGTTGCTATTTTCCCCTCGCGTCTCCTGGCCGTTTAGGTAGAAATGGAGCGATGGACTCATTTTGTAAACAACCTAATTTAAAATTAATTCTTCATAGAAATTAATGGTCGTGGATAAATTAAGGATTGCAATATTAACCTCCACGATTTTGATTAATCTTCCCTGATTCAATCACCTTGCGTTTCCGATGGACGCAATACCAGCAGAGTCGGGTTGTGGTTAGGAAGGTTGGGCGCTTGCATGCACAATTAATCAAGAATGAATAATCACCAATCACG
>Ga0307945_1001123_pt1 | contig 20379 bp, 20 predicted proteins | sample OrgLakmetagen228_FD_201818 | JGI IMG/M metagenome (GOLD analysis project Ga0307945, IMG submission 201818) | Saline water microbial communities from Organic Lake, Antarctica - #228 | ecosystem: Environmental > Aquatic > Non-marine Saline and Alkaline > Saline | place: Antarctica: Organic Lake...
TTGTAGATTACATAAAAATTCACCTAAAATCTGGCGACGGAGGCAAAGGTTCAACGCATTTAAGAAGAGAGAAGTACATTCCCAAAGGCGGTCCAGATGGTGGCGATGGTGGTCGTGGTGGTCATATCATTATGACTGGTAATAAAAATCTATGGACACTTTTTCATCTTAAATTTAAACGCCACATCAAAGCAACTCACGGTGGGGCAGGTGGAAAGCAAACCAGCACAGGCGCAGATGGTCAAGACCAATATATTGAAGTTCCTTTAGGTACGGTAATTCGCGATACCAAGACCAACGCGATTTTAAAAGAAATTACTCATGATGGTGAAGAATTTATCGCTGCTCAAGGAGGAAAAGGAGGCAAGGGAAATGCGCATTTTAAGTCGGCTACCAACCAAACTCCACGCTACGCTCAACCTGGGATTGAAGGCCAAGAAATGGATGTTACTTTAGAACTTAAAATTTTAGCAGATGTAGGTTTAGTAGGTTTCCCTAATGCTGGGAAGTCTACATTGTTATCTGTTATAACGGCTGCAAAACCAAAAATTGCAGATTATGAATTTACAACCTTAAAACCAAATTTGGGGATTGTAGAATACAGGGACATGAAAACCTTTGTAGTAGCAGATATACCTGGTATTATAGAAGGAGCAGCAGAAGGTCGTGGTTTAGGACATCGATTTTTGAGACACATTGAGCGGAATTCTACCTTATTGTTTTTGATTCCAGCAGATGCAAAAGATTTAAGAGAAGAGTACGATATTTTACTAGATGAATTGCGAAGATATAATCCAGAATTATTAGACAAGGACCGTTTGATTGCCATATCTAAATCAGATTTACTGGATGAAGAATTAAAAACCGAACTCAACGCAGAATTGAAAGAGACCTTCAAACAAATTAAATATGTCTTTATCTCCTCTGTTGCACAACAAGGTCTAGCAGAATTAAAAGATTTACTTTGGGCAAATTTGAATAAATAATTTTATTTTCATAATTTTAGTTTAAAGCTTTAAAAACAGATTAGAATAATTGTATTTTTATTACGTTAAATGCAAAACGAAATCCATTGAAATATTATAAACCTCTATTTTTATTAGCTTTAATTTCCCTTTTATTTTCATGTGCAACCCCTGTTGCTTATGTAGATTTTGATCACAAAACAAACTTTGATGAATATACTACCTACAATTTTTATGCCCCTGAAACTGATTTAAGTATAGTTGAAGAGGATACTATTATGGGGTTTATTGAAAAGGATTTGCAGGCTAAGGGGTTGGAAAGTCAGGTGATTTCAAAATTCAGTATTGATTTTTACGTTGAATTTATAAAATTGGAAGATTCTTTTATCTCTTCCACGGGAAATACATCTTATAGTTATAGTTCTCCTTACATGGTAATGACCATTAGTTTTACAGATGCACTTACAAGTGAACTATTTTGGCAAGCTGTAGTGGAAAGAAAAGTCTACGAGTACATTTCAAAAGAAAAAAGAATTGAATTGTATCAGAAATTTGTAACAGAGGCACTTAGTAAGTATCCGCCTTCGGCAGAAGATATTCAAAAGGCTGAAAAAGAAAAAACGCTTGCTAAATAATCTGTTGATTTTATTTAAAGAAACCTTTCTTTCAAAAATCGCTATTGTTTATGCCCTTTAATGTGAGCCGTACTTTTTCAGTCGTAATGAAATCTGCATTTCGCTATCAATACTTCTCCTTCTTTGTATTGGTAAATGAGTCTATGTTCGCTATCAATTCGCCTTGACCAAAATCCAGCATATTTATGCTTTAAAGGTTCAGGTTTTCCAATTCCTCCAAAGGGATTACGAGAGATATCTTTCAGAAGTTCATTAATTTTCTTGAGCTTTTTCTTATCCGTTTTTTGCCAATACAAATAATCCTCCCATGATTCGTCCACAAATACATACTTCATTAATTTTCGATTAAGTCTTTGGTGGTAGTCTTCCCGTTTTTAAGCTTGTCAATTGCAGAATCTAGTCTTAATTCATTCTTTCTAGAAGTTAATTCGTGATTTGTGGCCATCAAAGAATTGTATTCTTGCAGAGACATAACTACAATTCCAGAATCTTTACCTCGATTAATTATCAAAGTTTCAAAGTTCTTTATTACTCGGTCTAAGTAAGACTTCATGTCTTTTCTAAAATCAGAAACAGTTGTAGTTTGCATAATATTGTATATAATAAAGTACAAATATATGTACAACATCTGATTTTTGCAATTTTTTCTTATTCTGATTAGAACTTCAATCAGTTTGTTGGTTATGTTGGCAACAATTAATATCAATGTATGAAACCTGGTTAATTTTATTCTGCATGATTTTCAGCTAAGTTTTTACTTTCCTTGATTATCTCAGTATATTTGAATTTTCAAAACAGAATTCATGAACATTCATTTTATTGCAATTGGTGGTAGTGCAATGCATAATCTAGCTTTAGCGCTTCATCATAAAGGATATCAAATTTCAGGAAGCGATGACGAGATTTTCGAACCTTCTAAAACCAGGTTATTAAAGCACGGTATTTTACCTGCCGAAATGGGTTGGTTTCCCTCTAAAATAACAACAGATTTAGATGCTGTAATTCTAGGAATGCACGCCAAAGCAGATAATCCAGAACTGCTCAAAGCACAGGAAATTGGAGTTCAAATATATTCTTATCCAGAATTTATTTACGAACAATCTAAATACAAGACCCGAGTTGTTATTGGAGGTTCGCATGGAAAAACAACCATTACATCTATGATTTTACACGTCTTACATTACCATGAACGCGAAGTAGATTTTATGGTAGGTGCTCAATTAGAAGGCTTTGACACCATGGTTCATCTTACCAAAGAAAATGATTTTATACTGTTAGAAGGGGACGAATATTTGTCTTCACCCATAGACAGAAGACCTAAATTTCATTGGTATCAGCCCAATATTGCTTTGCTTAGCGGAATTGCTTGGGATCATATAAACGTCTTTCCTACTTTCCAAAATTACACAGAGCAATTTCAAATTTTTGTAGACACCATGTCTAATGGAAGTACCTTAGTCTACAATGAAGAAGATGCTGAATTGAAAAAAATTGCCCTAGAAGCTACTAAACCCACTAGAAAGCATGCTTATAAAACTCCTGATTTTAGCATAGAGGATGGAGTAACTTTTTTAGAAACCCCCGAAGGTCCTATGCCATTGGAGGTTTTCGGAAAACATAATTTACAAAATTTAGCTGGAGCCAAATGGATTTGTCAACACATGGGAGTAGACGAAGAAGATTTTTACGAAGCTATTGCTAGTTTTAAGGGTGCTTCAAAACGCTTAGAAAAAATAACTGCAACTCCCAAAGCATTTGTGTATAAGGATTACGCCCACAGCCCTTCTAAGGTACAAGCAACAACCCAAGCTGTAAAAGCACAATACGCCAACCGAAACCTGATAGCTTGTTTGGAGCTGCATACTTATAGTAGTTTGAATGCAGAATTTTTAGCAGAATACAAGGCCGCGCTAGATAAAGCAGATGAAGCAATTGTGTTTTACTCTCCAAAAGCAGTTCAAATTAAACAACTAGAAGAAATTGATGAACAGCAAATCTTTGAAGCTTTTGGAAGAAATGATTTAAAGGTGTTTACAAATGCAGTAGCATTTCAGGATTTTTTAAAAGCAAAACATTTTAATAACGATGTTTTACTGCTTATGAGTAGTGGAAACTATGGTGGGCTTGATTTTAACGAGGTAAAAAAATGGGTTTCTTAATTTGAAGTTTGTATAATTGATTTTGCTCGTAGGTTATAGTGACAACTGAGTTTTTGTAAACAGTGCTTGCTGAAACTAAGTCTAATTAATTTTAAATTCTTAATGATGAATTTTGAATTGTTACAATGGCATTTAAAATGAATCATTCGCATTCTTTTTTACTAATCATTGAAAGGTCTGCTAAGCTGAAAACCTGTTTTTTATGGGTTTTATTTAGTTTTAAAATTGGTTTTTGTATATCAGAATAATATTGTAATTTTGCACCTCATTAAATTAAAAGAAGAATTATGAATCATTATGAAACTGTTTTCATCTTGAATCCCGTTTTATCTGAAGACCAGATAAAGGAAACAGTGAAGAAATTCGAAGACTTTCTTACCTCGAAAGGAGCCAAGATGGAGAACAAAGAAGATTGGGGCTTAAAAAAATTAGCCTACCCAATCCAACACAAAAAGAGTGGTTTTTACCATTTATTCGAGTATCAAGTAGATGGAGAAGCAATTGATCCGCTTGAAGTTATGTTCCGCAGAGAAGAGCGCGTTATGCGTTACCTAACGGTTAAGTTAGACAAACATGCTGCAGACTGGGCTATAGAAAGAGTTAAACGAATTAAACAAAGCACCAAGTAGTTATGGCAACAATTGAAGAACAATCAAAAGAGAAAAACGACGGGCAAATTCGTTATTTAACGCCCCTAGACATAGAAACGAAAGCTAAAAAACGTTTTTGTCGTTTTAAACGTGCAGGCATCAAGTATATAGATTACAAAAATCCTGATTTCTTAATGGAATTTGTAAATGAACAAGGTAAAATTCTTCCAAGAAGACTTACTGGTACTTCATTGAAATACCAAAGAAAAGTATCAGTTGCTGTAAAAAGAGCACGTCACTTAGCATTAATGCCATATGTAGGCGATTTATTAAAATAAAAGGCAAATAATCATGGAAGTTATATTAAAACAAGACGTAGATAAATTAGGATTTGCCGATGATGTTGTAGATGTAAAAAACGGTTACGGTCGTAATTTTTTAATTCCGCAAAAATTAGCGGTATTAGCAACTCCTTCAGCAAGAAAAGTATTAGCAGAAAACCTGAAACAACGTGCTTATAAAGAGCAAAAAGTTGTTGAAGAAGCGAAGAAAGAAGCTGCAAAATTAGATGAGATTCTAGAATTTAAAATGACTGCTAAAGCAGGTGGTGACGATAAATTATTTGGAAGTGTAACTGCTGGAGATTTAAGCAATGCATTGGCTAAACAAGAAGTAAATATCGATAAAAAATACATCAGTATTTTTGGAGGTAACATCAAGCGTTTAGGACAGTACGAAGCTAAACTTCGTTTTCACAGAGAAGTGATAAAAGATTTCACTTTTGATGTAATTGCAGAAGCTTAATCAAAATAGATTTAAAATTTAGCCTACTCATTTCGGGTAGGCTTTTTTATTCCTAAAAAATTAAAGTATGAAGTACGAACGCTTAACCCGTGAGCAATTGGAAGAATTGCATGAAGAATTTGCTAAATTTTTAGCCACCCAACAAATCGATAATGCGGAGTGGACAAAAATTAAACAGGAAAAACCCAAAGTAGCTGAAGAGGAATTAGACTTGTTTAGTGATTTGGTTTGGGAAGGTGTTTTGAATAAAGTTGAATTTATTGAACACTTTTCACCTCAACAAATCTTCCTGTTTTATTTTGATGACCATGCAATCCATTTAATTGGTGTAAAATTAAATAACCCAGCGGTAGACCTTCAAACTTCAGAAGGTTATGATTGGCTGAAACAAAATTTAATGAATGATGATGTGGATTTATATACTTCAGAAAAGCCAATCAATGAAGACAGAAATAAAGATATTTTTGCTTTGATAAAACAAGGAGCCAGAATCACCAAAGGCGAATTGTATTTGTATTTTGAAAGGCTAGTTCATGCATAACTTATCAACATGATATTGTAAAGCAGTTCTAATTTTATCGTGTTTTCTTAGGAGGCTTTAATTATATTCGCACATACAAAATTATTTTCTTACCATGGCGCAAAAACCCGGATTACCTAAAGGAACAAGAGATTTTTCACCTGAGGAAGTAGCAAAACGAAACTACATTATTCAGCAAATAAGTCATCATTTTTCTAATTTTGGATTTCAGCCAATTGAAACACCTAGTTTTGAAAATAATTCGACTTTATTGGGTAAATATGGAGATGAAGGAGATCGTTTAATTTTCAAAATATTAAATTCTGGTGATTATTTATCTAAAGTAAAGGATGAGGTCTTTCAAAAAAAAGATTCCAATTCACTTGCGCTACAAATCACTGAAAAGGCACTTCGTTACGACCTTACTGTTCCTTTTGCAAGGTATGTAGTTCAGCATCAAAATGAAATTGAATTTCCGTTTAAACGCTATCAAATCCAAAATGTATATCGTGCAGACCGGCCACAAAAAGGTCGTTTCCGAGAGTTTACTCAATGTGATGCGGATGTTATAGGAAGCGAAAGTCTGTGGCAAGAAGTGGAGTTCATTCAATTGTATGATGCGGTTTTTTCTAGTTTGAAATTAGAAGGCGTAAGTATAAAAATCAATAACCGAAAAGTACTATCAGGTTTAGCAGAAGTGATTGGTGAAACTGATAAATTGATTGACTTTACGGTTGCCTTAGATAAACTAGACAAAATAGGAAGAGTTGGTGTTGAAAAGGAAATGTTAGAAAAGGGGATTGGCCAAGAAGCCATATCAAAATTAGCACCTGTTTTCGAATTTTCTGGAGATTTTGACCACCAATTAATGGATTTATCTGATTTACTTTCCGACTCATCAGTTGGATTACAAGGAATTGAGGAGTTGCAATTCATTAGCAATTGCATTAAAGAGATGCCATTGCAAACAGCAAATCTAGCATTAGATATTACCTTGGCAAGAGGATTAAACTATTATACCGGTTGTATTTTTGAAGTTGCTGCACCAGAAGGCGTAAAAATGGGTTCCATTGGTGGAGGAGGTAGATATGATGATTTAACTGGAATATTTGGTTTAAAAAACATGTCTGGTGTTGGTATTTCATTTGGATTAGATCGAATTTATTTGGTCTTAGAAGAATTGAATTTGTTTCCAGAAACCATTGCTGAAAACACTCAGATTCTATTTATCAATTTTGGTGATAAAGAAGCTTTATATGCTTTAAAAGCAGTTAGCCAGTTGCGTAAACAAGGTTTTTCTGTTGACATTTATCCAGATTCAGTTAAGATGAAAAAGCAAATGAATTTTGCCAATAAGCGCAATATTCCTTATGTGATTTTAGCTGGTGAAGCTGAAATGCATAAAGAAGTTTATACCTTGAAAAATATGAAATCAGGTGAGCAGATTGAGTTGAGTTTAAAAGAAATTGTTCAGCGTTTGACAGATAAATCTGCAAATAAGTAAACTAATTTAAACCAGATTTTGCTGCTTTGTAAGTCAGATTTACCGATATATCCCAATTTTAGTAAAATAAATTTTTCGTAATTTTGATCTTCAGCTTGCAATGTTTAGAATGTCTTCAAGTATAAGTAGAAAACGCTACTAGAAAATTCCTAAATAAACCCCTTCTTTCTTTCAAGTAAAGGAGATTATGTAAATAGAATAAAGCATTCAAAATAGAATTGAGTCATTTTAAAATCAAAGAAAATATGTTGTCAAAAATAATAGAATCTTCGTTAAACAAACAAATAAAAATTGAAGCGGAATCAGCTCAAGTTTATCTTGCTATGGCTGTTTGGGCCGAGGTTAAAGGTCTGGAAGGAATTTCAAATTTTATGTATGATCAATCTAACGAGGAACGTGAGCACATGCTTAAACTCATTAAATTTGTAAATGAACGTGGTGGTCACGCACACATTTCTGAATTAAATGCTCCCAATGTCACTTTTAATTCCTTTAAAGAAATGTTTGAAAAACTCTTTAATCATGAGGTGTTTGTTTCACAAAGCATTAATGAATTAGTGCATATCGCATTGCAAGAAAGAGATTATGCAACCCATAACTTTTTACAATGGTACGTAGCAGAGCAAATTGAAGAAGAGGCAACCGCTAGAAATATTTTAGATAAAATAAACATGATTGGAGATGATAAAGGCGGATTATATCTCTTTGATAGGGATATTCAACAACTCAATATGAACTCTGCGGTAGGTAATATAAACGAATAATCACTTAACCTTATTTAGATTTATTAAAAATACTTATATTTGCATCGCAAGCTAAACCATACTTATGAGCAAAGACAAAAAGAAAAAAAAGAAGCTTAAAAAAAAGGAATTGAAAAAGTTTTCTGATAAAGACTCAAATTCTGTTGTAAAAGTAAAAAGTAAGTGTTGTGATAAATATAAAAAGTCGGAATCTAAACGTTGCAAAAAATGTCCTTGCTTTGATCTTTTAAAGAATGTAGCTTAAAGATTCTCAAGAAAAGATTTACTCCTGCTTCTGTATATCCAAGGTTAAAGCTATAGAATCTATTCAATTTGTTTTAATTCAACAACAAGATTTCAATAATCTGGTTTAGTAGATTAAATAAAAAACCCTGCAATTTTTGTTTATAATTGCAGGGTTTAGTGTTGAACTATAAATCTTCTTATTTCTTCATAATTTTCTTAGTTATAGTTCCTTTATCTGTTTCTATAAGCATAAAATATATTCCATTATTAAAAGCGGACATATCTAAATTGGTTTGGTTGGAAGCATTTTCTTTATCAAGAATCTTTCTTCCTTTTATATCATATACAGTTACAGATTGAATAATTGATTCTGCTTCAATGTAAATAACTGATGACGTAGGATTTGGATAGATGCTGATGTTAAGCTCAGGGATAAATCCATTTGTAGAAAGAGTTGTAAATGCTGTATTTGCTATATTGGTGATAATTGGAAAGTTGAAATCGAAATAGATATCAGCTTGGGCTTCAACTTCATCAGTAATTGTTAAGTCTGGTCTGGTTTTAACTTTCAGTAAGATATTACCATGTCCACCGCCTCCAGCCAACTGTATATTTTCAAATACAAATTCAATAACCCCATCATTAATTTGTACATACATATCATGAGAAGCATTTAGAACTTGTAGTGAATTGATGCTGTAATCGCTGGCACTAATATCAGAAGTAACAATCACATTTTCCGCTGGTGCATTTCCTGTGTTTTCAAATCGAATCATATAGTGTAAAAAATCACCTATAAGACTTTCAGGTGCTAAATCGCCTTGTAAACAAGTAATGTCATTAGGGTCGTATGCACCAACCACAATTTCAGAATAATCAAACGTATTATCATCTGGTGTTTCTTCAGTTTGGTCTATGCTAATGCTACTTGTGTAATCTAATACATCATCAATATTTATAGGAGGTGTTTCCGTGGGGTCATTAACATTAAGTGTAATTTCTACAGCTTGACTTTCAAAAGGCAACAGGTTATTAAAATTGTAAGTCAATAAACCTGTAGATTGTGCATCTGGAATTTCAGTTGAAGACACAAAATCTAAAACTGCATCATCATATTCAAAACTTATACTTCCAGATAGGCTTTGGTTACCTTTATTTTTATACACCAATTGATAAACCGCATCAAATCCTGGTCTTGAAGGTTCTATTGGAGCAATCACCACCTCAGCATCTGCAATAATTCCATTGGCAGTCAGGCAGAAATCTTGGGTTGTAGTACCATTATCTATAAATGGAATATTTACACTAGGAAAATTTGGACTGATATTAAAATAAGATGGATTCTCTAGAAAAGGCTGAACAGTATAATCTCCTGCTTGCGCAACGTAAAGATTGTAAACACCAACAGAATTACTTGTAACAGCAGGAACAAGCGTTGCAGGACCATTGCCAAGTTCTATGTTTAGGAACGGAATAATAGGGTCTGAGGCATCACAACCATCATTATTAATATCGAGTTGAGTCACACCTGTAATAGTATTGTAATCACCACCAGGTTGAAAATCACAAAAGGAATTTACTACATAATTCCCTTGTGCAAATCCTTGTATTTCTGTAACTTGATTCGCATCTGCACAAACATACTGTAAACTAGGGTTATTGCCGAAAGCCCAGTTTTCTAGCCAACTTCCGCTATCTATATTTGTGCTTTCGTCGCTTCCATTTTTTATGAAGACGGTTTCTAGAAATTGATTACTTGCGATAGTTAGGGATAATAAATTTACATTATTATTTAAATTTAAAGTTTCTATTTCACTTTGAGAAACACCTAGGGCTTCTAATGCGACATTATTGGTTACATCTAACTCCAATAAAGGATTAGCCCAAGCCTCAAGTTCTATGAGATTAGTATTGTTAGAAATATTTAAATTTGAAATTGGGTTAAGAGAACAACGAAGCGATTCTAATGAAGTATTTGATGATAAATCTAGATTTCCAGTAATGGAATTTTCAATTATGTTTAAATTAATTAAGTTAGTGAAAGCTTCAATACCCGTTAAATCTAAAATATTTTCACCATTAGCATTAACGGTGGTTACAGCTTCTGCCTCAAAAGACTGTATGTTGCCACTAATGTTAGTGTCTACACCATCTGCAATCAAAGCATTTAAAAAGTTAGCATCTGGAATATTCACCACATCATCTGAAACTTCAATATCAAAATTAGTTGTAGAAAAAAGACTTGTACTTAGCTCTGTAACATTTACGTAAATGGTTTCAGGATTAGTAGTATTAGACCAATTTGTTGCATTAGCAATAGGATTGGTCTGATTTTGAGCGTCTGCTAAGGTCAGATAATAGAGAACATTAACTGTAGCAGGATCTATGCCATTTAAAATTTCAGCTTCATTGATAGTTAAATCGAATGTGGCAAAACCATCAAACGGAAATTCAAATTGAATAATATCATCTGGCTGATTGATGCTGGGTTGAGCAAACATGAATACATGTGTTGCAAAGAGGAATAGGAATAGTGTTTTTTTCATGGCTTAAGGATTTTATATAAAGGTAATAAGGTTAAGTGAATCTATATGGAACAATTGAGTAAACGATAGGTATTAATTAGAATTCGCTACATGTTTTTAATTATGTTTTGTAAACGTTCTCTTTTTCTTTGTGAAATCGGCAAATGACTATCATCTGACATCACTACATAGCCGCCGTCCTTTTTTATATAGGATTTTAAGTAGCTTAAATTGATGAGGTGTGATTGATGAATCCTTTCAAAATTATGTTCTTTTAGCATTTCTTCATATTCTTTTAAAGTTTTAGATATCAATATGGGTTTGTTGTTTTTTATAAAGAATTTGGTATAATTATCTGTACTTTCACATCGTATGATGTCGCTGATATCGAATAAATGTATGCCTTCTGAAGTGGATAGGGCTATTCGCTTAAAATTATCCACATTTTTTTTGATGTTCTCTAGCAGTAAATCAATGTGAGAATAATCTGTTTTCTTTTCTAAAACGGCTTCAATTTTTTGGATGACTATTTGTAATTCTTCTGGGTCAACTGGTTTTAATAAAAAGTCTAAGGCACTAAATCGAAAGGCTTTGATGGCATATTGCTCGTGAGCAGTAATAAAAACCACATTGGATTTTATGTGCTTATTTTCCTCAGCTAGCTTTTCTAAAATATCAAAACCAGTTCCATCATTCAATTGAATATCCAAAAAAACCACTTGTGGTTCTAGTTGCTGCATGACTTCTATTCCAGAATTTACGCTATGTGCTTCTCCTATGATATTTATGTGAGGCGCAAATCTATTCAACATTTTTTTCAAGCCTTGTCTTAGGTTTTCATCATCATCTATAATAACCGCTTTTATCATTTTTTTATTCATTTATATACCTCAAAGGCAGCATTAAATTTACTTGAGTACCAGTAGCGTTTGATTTGTCGTCTATTTCTTCAATAGTAATACTTGCTTGTTTAGAAGTTGATTTAGAAATCATTTCCAAGCGTTTTTGTATAATGTCCAAAGCCATGGATTTATGCGCCAAAACAGAATTTTCTTTATTTTTTTTTGAAGTGCTAATACCAATTCCATCATCTATGATTACACATTTTAAATAATTATCTTCAACTGAAAAATTGATGCTAATATTTCCCACTTCCTTTTTAGGAATTACGCCATGTATAATCGCGTTTTCTATAAAAGGCTGAATTAATAGCGGAGGCAATGCCACATCATCATCTATATCCTTGCTTTTTGAAATCGAAAAATTAAACCTGTTATTGAAACGGAGCTGCTCTAACTCCAAGTAATTTTCTAAGCTTTCTATTTCTTTGTCAATAGGAATAAGTGATTCTTTTGAATATTCTAAAGTTAAGCGCATGAGTTTAGAAAACTTCGACAAGTATTTAATTGCTGAATCTGTCCCGTTTTGAACAATAAAACTGGAAATTGAACCTAAGCAATTAAAGACAAAATGCGGATTCATTTGAAGGTGAAGTGCTTTTTGTTCATATTCTGCAAGTTCTTTTTGAAGCGTAAGCGTTTTTTTGAGCGTATTTCTATTATAGATTAAGAAGCCAATTCCAACTAATAATAGGGCTATCAATGCTCCAAAAATCAACTTTATTTTTGTGTTTTTCGCTTCTTCCTTTAATAGTAATTCTCTTTTTTCGTTTTCTTCTTTTTGTAAGAGTTCTTTCTTTTCGAATTCATATTTCATAGCAGCTTCAACAGATTTACGTACGTCAGTCTTTTTTAACAAACTGTCTTTTAGCAAGCTGTATTTTTGAAAATGAAATAAGGCTAATTCTGGATTGTTGGCTTTTTCATAAATTTTACTTTTTAGTTTTTCATAATTAGATTGTTGTTCTAAAATTTGAATTTCTGTAGCAAGGCTAATGGCTTCATCTATCTTTGTTAGAGCTTGACTAATTTCATTTTTATCTAAGTAATACTGAGCTAGATAAGCATTAGTGTCTGCAAGACCGAATTTATCATCGATACTTTTAAAACTACTAATTGCTTTTTGCCAGTTTTCAAAAGCCAAATCATCTTCTTTAATATGCTTGTAATACACACCAACATTGTTATGCCATTCTCCAAGAGCTCTTGGGTTTGGATACTTTTCAATGCTTTTTTTAGCTTCGGTATAAAAAGCAAAGGCTTTATCAAATTCTTTGAGTTCAAAGTAAATGTTTGCAATATTAGTTTGGGTGATACCTACATTTGGATTATCTAATTTTTTTTGAATTTTCAAAGAAGTTAAAAAATACTCTAATGCTTTTTCATTTTGAAATTGAGACTGGTAAGCAACTCCAATGTTGTTATAAATCTTAGCACTTTGGTTTTCATCTTCTAATTTCTCGTAGATTTTCACTGATTTCAGATAATACTCCAAAGCTTTAGCATAATTATTTTGTTCAGAAAAAACAATACCCATACTGCCGTATGTTCGTGCTATTTCCTGATTTACTATTTTTGGAGAAGAACCAGATTGTTCCAATTCTTCAAAAATGGCTTTTGCCCAAAGAAAATAAGCCAAGGACTTGTCGTAGTTACCAAGTATAATATTTGCCGTTCCTAAATTTAGATTCGCTTTACCTTCTTCTATTGGAAGAGTATTCTTCTGAGCTATCTTTAGCGCTTTATTCCCAAAATCTAACATTTCATTGGGGTCACTATACTTTAGTTCATTGGCAATTTCATTATATAATCTTGCTTTTTCTATATCGGTTTGGCTGTTTTCTAATTGTCCTTTCAAACTATCTAAAGGACTATTTTGACCATACATAGAATGATTCAATAGGAGCAATAAAAGCAACACTAGTTTTATTTTCATCTTTTGTAAATTTCCAAACGAAATTACAATTAAGTAAGCTATTTAAAAGCTATGAATGAGCATTTGATAGTTTTGATTTAGAATTTGTCATGAAAACTGCAGAAAAAAACTAAAGGATAGATAGATAAATTTGTGAGTTTCCGTGGCTATAAAACAAAACAATTGTATCAATTTGGGGTAAAGCACAAGCACAAAAATGACGTGGCAAAATGCGTATTGATTTAAACCTGAAGTAAATTAGAGCTTGGGATATAGTTTCTATATTTAATTTGTAGTTCCCTCTAATACTTAATCGCTTCCCCATCTTTCGGAATGGTGTTCAATATAAATTCTCTGACATCGTCATTTGCTGTTTTTAAATCTACTTTGCGCAAGTACATCATGTGTCCACTCTCATAGGTTTTAAAATGCAGGCGATTTTGTAATTTACCACTTTCATCGATATGCCACATCGTGTATTTTGCATTAAAATAGGTGGTAGCTCCATCAAAATAACCTGTTTGTATCATCACTTCCAAGCTTGGATTTTGTGCCATAGCTTGACGTAATTGTTTTCCTGTGTTGTTGTTTTTAGTCCTGTCCCAGGGGTAAACATTGCCAAACATATTATAAGCATTTTTGGTTTCAAATTTTAAATCGTGTTTAAAATAATGATTCACTGCTGGAGTAAATGAATGCAACCAAGATGTCAATTCTGCATTGTAATCTGGACTGCCACCAGCTAGTTTTTCGTCTATACCTTTGTAGCGAGAATCTAATCTGCCTACGGTAAAGCCTTCTTCACGGAGCAATTCTTTCCAAAAGTAATTGAAGGGTAATTCTAAATTATGTTGCAAAAATACTTTTGCTGAAATGCTGCTGTATTTCTCCATTTGAGCTGCCATTTCTTGCTTAGCCTTTGGTTCTAAAAATCCACCTTTAACCATGGCAGGTGTAAGTTGATTTATAGCAAAATTTTCCACTTCATCTAAATATTCTTGAATGGGCATGTTTTGGAAAGTGTCATTTAATTTATTGTGGTACCAAGCTGCAGCTGCAAAATAAGGGAGACGATTTGCTATTTCAACTGGTCCATCTCGTTCAATACCTAATTCGGTAGGAGAAACCAAAATCACTCCGTTGATATACATCCAATGGCTGTTTTGCAATTGATTAGCCAGCCCTGAAACACGGGTTGTTCCATAGCTTTCACCGATGAGGTACTTTGGATTTCGCCATTTGTCTTTTCTACTAACAAAGTCGTTAATCCATTTGGCTAGGTAGTTGATGTCTTCATTTACCCCAAAGAACTCTTCTTTATCAAATTTACCTTCTTCATCTTTAATAGGTCTTGAATATCCTGTATTGACAGGGTTAACATAAACAATGTCTGCGACATCCAAAATGCTATGCGGATTTTCTTTAACACCATAAGGCTGAACAGGATAACCTTCATCATCTATATTGATAATTCTTGGTCCTGTATAAGCCAAATGCATCCAAACCGAAGCTGACCCAGGACCACCGTTAAATGAAATAACCAAAGGTCGGTTTGCATCATTTTTTTTGTTTTCAATGGAATAATAAGTATAGAGCAAATAGGCTGTCGCTTTGTCATCGCTATCCATAACTTCTTGCATTCCTACTTCTGCCGAATAATCTATTTTTTTTCCTTTTATGTTTACCTGATGCTGAGTAATGGAAGGTTCATCTGGATTAAAATCAAGGATTTGGCTACTAACCGTAATGCTAATTGTGAATAGAAATAAGGTGAATATACTTTTCATTTTTTTTGTTTGAAATATAATTTTAAAAATATGATATTATAATTTCTTAATCAAATTCTCAGAGAATAAACTAATCTGATAGTGAAGTATTATTTTATTTCCTGTCATTCCAGAAAAATTCAGGTAGAATTGAGATGTTTCAAAAAAAAATCCGTTGCAAAATTTTGCAACGGATTTTCTAAAATCAATTTGATTATAAAAAATTACATCATTCCTGGCATTCCTCCGCCCATTCCTGGCATTCCGCTACCGCCTTCATTCTCTTCAGGGATATCGATTAATGCACATTCTGTGGTTAAAATCATTCCAGCAACAGATGCTGCATTTTCTAATGCAATACGTGTTACTTTTTTAGGGTCAATTATACCTGCTGCTAACATATCTACGTAAGTTCCAGTTTTAGCATCGTAACCATGTTTGCCTTCTCTTACTTTATTGATTACTACAGAACCTTCTCCTCCTGCATTTTCAACAATGGTACGCATTGGAGATTCAATTGCTTTTGCAATAATTTGAATTCCCGTTTCCTCGTCTGGAGTTTCTGCTTTAAGTCCTTTTAAAGCTTCAATAGAACGCACTAAGGCAACTCCACCACCAGCAACAATTCCTTCTTCTACAGCAGCTCTAGTAGCATGAAGTGCATCGTCTACACGGTCTTTTTTCTCTTTCATTTCTACTTCGCTAGCTGCACCTACATAAAGTACGGCTACACCACCAGCTAACTTAGCTAGACGTTCTTGTAACTTTTCTTTATCGTAATCGCTTGTAGTAGATTCTACTTGAGATTTAATTTGGTTTACTCTGTTTTTGATGTTGTCTTTGTCTCCAGTACCATTTACAATAGTTGTATTGTCTTTGTCAATACTGATATTTTCAGCTTGACCTAGCATATCTATTGTAGCATTTTCTAAAGTAAATCCGCGTTCTTCAGAGATTACTGTACCACCAGTTAAGATAGCTATATCTTCCAGCATTGCTTTTCTTCGGTCTCCAAAGCCTGGTGCTTTTACAGCAGCTATTTTTAAAGAGCCACGCAATTTATTTACTACCAAAGTAGCTAAAGCTTCACCTTCAATATCTTCAGCGATGATTAAAAGTGGTTTTCCACTTTGCGCCGCTGGTTCTAAAATTGGAAGCAAATCTTTCATTGCAGTAATTTTCTTATCTACAATTAAGATTTGTGGATTTTCTAATTCAGCTACCATTTTTTCGCTGTCTGTTACAAAATATGGAGACAAGTATCCACGGTCAAATTGCATTCCTTCAACTACATCTACGTAAGTTTCAGTTCCTTTAGCTTCTTCAACAGTAATAACTCCTTCTTTACCAACTTTTCCGAAAGCTTCAGCAATCAATTCGCCAATATGCTCGTCGTTGTTAGCAGAAATAGAAGCTACTTGCTTAATTTTATCAGAAGAATCTCCAATTGCTTCAGCTTTCTCTTCTAAGAACTTAGTAATCGCTTCAACAGCTTTGTCTATTCCTTTTTTCAATTCCATTGGGTTAGCTCCAGCAGCTACATTTTTCAAGCCTTCTTTTACAATTGCTTGAGCTAAAACAGTTGCAGTAGTTGTACCATCACCAGCTAAATCGTTGGTTTTGGAAGCAACTTCTTTTACCATTTGAGCACCCATATTTTCTAATGGGTCTTTCAATTCGATTTCTTTTGCAACGGTAACCCCGTCTTTAGTTACAGTAGGAGCTCCAAATGATTTAGAAATAATTACATTTCTACCTCTTGGTCCTAGGGTTACTTTTACTGCATTCGCTAAGGCATCAACTCCACGTTTAATACCATCTCTTGCTTCTAAATTGTATTTAATATCTTTTGCCATTTTATATTTTGGTTTTAGTGTTCAACAATATTTGTTTAGATAATTCCTAAGATGTCGTCTTCACGCATCATCAAGTAATCTGTTCCTTCTAGTTTTAATTCAGTTCCTGAATATTTACCATATAGCACCATATCACCTTCTTTAACGGTCATATCATAGTCTTTTTTGCCATTTCCCACCGCAACAACTTTTCCTTTTTGCGGTTTCTCTTTAGCGGTTTCAGGAATAATAATTCCAGATGCAGTTTTGGTTTCTGCTGCTTGTGGCTCAATAAGCACACGGTCTGCTAATGGTTTAATATTTACTGCCATTGTATTTATGTTTTAAAGTTAACTTCTATATCCTTTTCGAAAAGCATGCCAATGTAAAATCTCTGTCAATAGGCAAAAAAAAATGCCAGCTTGTCATAAGCTGGCATTTTAAAATTTTAAACCTGAGTTTTATTCTTGCTCTGGTTCTGGCTCTGGCATTGGTGGAATTGCCTCCGTTGCTGGAATCTCCGTGTCTTGTTGTTCATACCCATCTATAATTTTGTTACCATCATTAGATTTCATAATGGTGACGTTAGACAGTAAGATTAAAGCCAATAATAAGGTAGCTAAAACCCAAGTGCTTTTGTCTAAAAAGTCGGAGGTTTGTTTTACTCCGCCTACTTGTTGTGTGCCACCACCACCAAATGAAGAAGACAATCCGCCTCCCTTAGGATTTTGCACCATGATGATTACAATTAGTAAAAAGGCTACAATCAAGATTAAAATTAGAAATATGGAAAATGTACTCATTATATATTGTTTTCTAGAAGTTGTTTTAGTCGTTCAATTTGGGATGCAAAGAAACTATTTTTTTCGGGATTATTCAAAATTAATATTTTATATGCTTGAATTGCCTTTTCGTATGCTCTTTGTTCTTCGTAAACGCGTGCTAATGTTTCCGTCATAAGCTCGGTAGATGGGGCTGTTTTGAGCTTTATGTCTTTTTTTGGGGAATAGTTTTTAACTGGTTTTATTTTTGGATTGTGCTTCAAAAAATAATCAATTTTATCCATTTTAGGATTCGAAACTGCTTTATCTTCTTCTATTTTTTCTTCAGAATTGCTTATTGAAGGATTATTTTCTCTTTCAATAGGAATTACATTCGTCAACTGAAGCCATTGATTAAAACTATGTGTTTCTGAAATTGAAAAATTCAGCGGTTTTCCAGCTTGAGGTTTTGGAACAAATAAATCTGGTTTGGAAATTTCATCTGCTTCTGAAGCAGTGATCCCTAATTCTAAATCTTCTTGGTCTTCAAATTGATGTTGTTGTTGAATTTGTCTTGCTACTTCTTGTTGTACAAATTCTTCAGACGTAATAAAATCAAATAAAATACTGCGGTTGCTAGTTAAAGCAGCCGTTTTTTTAAGCTGCATATTGTACTGAAAACTCTCTTCTATAAATAGTTTTTTTAAATACAGACATTGCAAACTTTGAAAATAAGGATAATCTGTTACCCAATTTTTCAGTGTAGATAATTTTACATTGCCCAATAATTTAGGTTGCTGTAAAATTTGATTCATCTGGTTGCTTTCTTCCATTACCAATTGGTTAATGAAGCATTAAATACATCTTGAGAAATTCTAGTAAAAATTTCCTCAATGGCTTGGTCTTTAACGGGACCTACTAACTGAGAATTTGCTGGGTAATCAAAGTAAAAAGAAAACTTTTTTTCGAAATCCTTTTCTGGTTCCAAGGTGTTGAAATACCTCACATTTATTGCAATGGTTAAGCGGTTTTCTGCTGCTCTACTATCGCTTGTTGCCGTCATAGGAGCAACGTAATACTGCACTATTTCTCCTTCGTATATTAAATCTGCACCAGAAGTTTCTAAACTTAATTTAGTTTGATTTTGAATTAAATCTTGTAATTGTAATGTAAATGTACGGTCAATTCCAGGTTCAATTAAAGGGGCTTCATTTTGAAAAAAATTGACTTGATAGTTTACGGCGTTTCCCGTATCGGCTCCAGTAAAAGAGTAATAACCACAAGAAGTTAGGTTCAAGCTTATACCTATGAAAACCAAAAACATCATATTTCTATAGATCATATTGCTTGATTTTTCGGTACAATGTACGTTCACTAATTCCCAACTCTTCTGCTGCGGGCTTGCGTTTACCTTTGTAGCGCTCTAGAGATTTCTTTATCAATTCTACTTCTTTATCGTGTAAAGATAAGGTTTCTTCTTCTTCCACATCTTCAGCAAAATCGTATGCTGGTGTAGAATCCTCATGCTCTTCCTCAACTTTTTCCTCTTTACTTGAACTTTTTTCAGGAATTTGAAGTACTTCTAGGCGCTCATCAAAATCATCTTCATTGTCTTGACTTGCTTTCGTTTTGCCATAAATTTTCTTGATTAAGCTTTCCTGTTCATCCTTTACTTCTTCGGTGTTTCCGTTGCTGAGCAATTCTAAAGTCAATTTTTTCAAATCGTTTAAATCACTTTTCATATCAAAAAGAACTTTATACAAAATTTCTCGCTCGTTGCTAAAATCGTTTTTAGACTTTTCTTTTTTTACAACAGAGGGCAAGTTGCTGGTTTTGGGAATGTACTCGCGCAATCGGTCTGCATCTAACTCCCTTTCTTTTTCCAATACTGAAATTTGTTCAGCAACATTTTTAAGCTGCCTGATGTTACCTGGCCAATGGCAATTTTCAAGCATCTGTTGTGCAGACTGGGTTAGTCTAACCGTGGGCATTTTGTACTTGGTAGCAAAATCTGAAGCGAATTTTCTAAACAGTAAATGAATGTCTTCTTTCCGGTCTCGCAATGGTGGTAAGTGAATTTCAATAGTACTTAAACGGTAGTACAAATCTTCTCTAAATTTGTTTTTTTGAATGGCTTCATGCATTTTAATATTCGTTGCCGCAACAATCCGAACATCCGTTTTTTGCACTTTTGAAGATCCTACTTTTATAAATTCACCGTTTTCTAAAACTCGCAAAAGCCTAACTTGCGTAGTTAATGGAAGTTCTCCAACTTCATCTAAAAAAATGGTGCCACCATCCGCTACTTGAAAATATCCATCTCGTGCTTGAGAAGCTCCTGTAAAAGCACCTTTTTCATGGCCAAACAATTCTGAATCTATGGTTCCTTCTGGAATAGCTCCACAGTTTACAGCAATATACTTATTGTGTTTTCTATGTGAAAGAGAATGAATTATTTTAGGTAAACTTTCTTTCCCAACCCCACTTTCTCCTGAAACTAAAACAGAAATAT
>Ga0307945_1001124_pt1:0-15000 | contig 20375 bp, 30 predicted proteins | sample OrgLakmetagen228_FD_201818 | JGI IMG/M metagenome (GOLD analysis project Ga0307945, IMG submission 201818) | Saline water microbial communities from Organic Lake, Antarctica - #228 | ecosystem: Environmental > Aquatic > Non-marine Saline and Alkaline > Saline | place: Antarctica: Organic...
GCGCGCGTGTGTGTGAGTGTGTGTGTGTGTGTGTGTGTGTGTGTGTGTGTGTGTGTGTGCGAGTGTGTGTGCGTGTGTACATGTGCATGTGTGTGCGTGTGTGTGTGCGTGTGTACGCGTGCATGTGTGTGCGTGTGTGTGTGTGCGAGTGTGTGTGTGTGTGTGTGAGTGTGTGTGTGTGTGCGTGTGCGTGTGCGTGTGCGTGTGCGTGTGTGTGTGTGTGTGTGTTGTGTGTGTGTGTGTGTGTGTGTGTGTGTGTGTGTGTGTGTGTGTGTGTGTGTGTACATGTGCGTGCTCATTTGTGTCCGTGTTACGTGATACACATGCATAGCCCTATCCAATACCTAGTGCTGCGCAAGCTGCCTGCTGCAGGAGCTCCCCTGCTGGCTCATTCTCCTGGCCCACAAGTTCGGGGAAGCGCTGTAGTGGCTCGTCCCCAATGTATTTCAGCACCGCTGGAACCAAACCTAAGGAAGGCAAGAAGGTTGTCACACTTTGCCTGCTCTACTGAGAAATGTGTGTTTCTGTGATGGACGAAGCACATGTGGGTTTCCCCCCTCACCTGCAGCAAGGAGTTTGTCCAGGTTCATTGCCACATCTTCTGTTCTCTTAGTAATGGCTGCCAACTCCTCAAAGCCCCTTTTGATGTCCTCATACACCGAGCTGGAGATGCCGACCAGTGACTTTAAAACCCGCTCAGGGAGCTTAAGGCCCCTCACCCTCTCCAAGTCCATTTGGAATGGCTATCACTGGAATGGCTCAACAACGGGAAACAAGGGTCAAATTTTACTCGACCTATAAGGATAATCGCATGTCACCCTGATCCCTTTCTGTCGTCAATCGTTTGATTAATTAAGTCCAATTCCGCTCTCACTCGACGGCGGTCAAACCTTTGCACCAACTGGCGTGCTACCGCCACGTCAAGGATATTTATTGCAATATATTTTAACATATAACAGACACCTACATCGTTTTCGAAATCATCGATTTGGGTGGAGGCACCTGGGGAGGCACACGAAATAAATGCACCATAATGGACCAGTTTTCCCTATTCCATGCTCTAGCAACTCAATCCGGATCAGAGTCTCAAGGAAGTGACGAGGCTCTCACTCTAGGTAATGTTTGAAGGTAATTGGTTCCACGCATACACGCCTGCGTGCCCTCGCTCGTTGAGTTACGCAATATTGCAAATTGGCATGTACCGCACGTGCCGCCTGTTTATGCTAGCACCGTGTGCAGGGCCAGGGACAGAGTCACGAGCAGAAGAAATTGTTGACCTCACAAAGGATGAGATTATTGACCTCACAAAGGATGATGTGAGCGAACGTGTATGCCTTGTTACCACATGCACGCCTTTAGCTTGTTAAACGCATGCGATACAAGGTGTGTCACACTTGCCTGCGCGTGCAACCTAACATCCTTATGCCAGATGATGGCAGATGATGCCGAGTTTGCGGCTGCCCTTGAAGCACAAGAGCAAGCAGAGTTGCTCGCAATGATTGCCCAGGATGCTGACTAAGCAGTTTCTGCACAAACAAAAGAGTTCAATCACGGTATGCTGTTAATCTGTCCAAGCTGCAGAAAATTGCTGCCAGCTGCCTGTCTCCACTGCACCGCACTAGAAGCAAGGCTGAAACATGAAATCCACAATCAAGTCAAATTGTTGCCCCTCCCCCACGAACAACCTCCCATGCAAGACGCATGTTGAAAGGTGCATGCAAGAGGCATGTCAACAAGTGCAAGTCTGTGCGGCTGATAGGAAGAAGTGTGAACTAATGCATTTCAATGGCCACCAAAATATTGAAAATGAAGAGAGGCTCCTGCATCTTGACGGATCAGCTGCCTTGCCCCTTACCTTTTTTTCCTGACTCAGGGGTTGATCGCATGAGCGAGGGTCCCCATAGCAAACTTCTGAACCCCTACACCCTGCCTGTGACAGCCGAGCAAGTGAGGGGCTGCGCGTGCCTGCCTCCTGGGCAGGACACAGTTTTCATTTTGTGCGGCTGGGGTGAGTTACCTGAAAGCATGAGTATTTTCCTAGTGAGGGGCAGTGCGTGTCTTTATCCGCCGGGGCAGGATGTTGTTATTCGGTTTGCCTGGTTGGGAGCAGCAGGTCAGAGCACAAGATGAGCCATTAACACGGTTATGACCAAAGTACGAGTGCTGAAAGGATTGGCCTCACAACAGCAGCGCAAGGAAGAGTTGAGAGGTCAAGCTAGCTACACTTGAGCTGAATGGCTTAATGAGGACCGATTAGGACCAAGCAAAAAGGTAATTGTATTAATCAGTGGAGGAGCAGCACTGGATGAGTGATGTCTCAGCTCCCTTCACAGCGAAATTGAAGTCGATCAGTGTGTGCGACTTGTGGATCTAGGGTTTAAGGTTTAGGGTTAATGGTTTAGATCAAAGATTAGGGTTAGGGTCAACCTCGATCGACCTCTGCTTCAGGATATAAGCATTATAAGTGTTATGCAACAATGCTGCAATGTCGTATTCGGGGCACTGGAAATGCCGGCGAGTGGGAGGCACTCACACAAGCAACAAAGGGGATAAAGGCAGAAATTTATGTTGCTCCATATCTGCTGCAAGTTTCAGCCCAGTTTGTTGCTCTCAGAGTTGCGGGGTTAAATACAGGTTAATATAAAATGTAAACGGGGCCAATCGGTGGTCTGATTAAATTTTGGTGCAAATTTGTGTAGCGTACATGCAAGCAATCTTAGCTGGAGCTTTTCTGGATCCATTTCACACCCTCACTTTCACACCAGAGTTGCGGGGTGAATATCATATATATTGAAATTTAGAGGGCATGGATTGGTGCGTTGTTTTTTTTGCCTACTTTCTTTGTAGACATGAAAAAGAAAACTTCCAGGTCCCAGATTGGTGAAGTGGGTGGGGGGATATGACTGATATAGGCTTGTTGGCACTGTTTGGCCGGGGAGGGGGAGGGGGTTGCATGGGGACGACCTAATATGTCACCGCCCCCTCCCAAAAACAATGATTAGGGCGGTGATAGTTTATGTACAGTCATAAGGCATTTTGAATGAGTGTGAGCATGCCCAAAGAGCTAAAGTGCACGTGTCCTGCTTTTAAGAAGAACAATGAAAGCTACTTCTAAGGCCGTAATATCTTAGTGCCTGAAGGTAAGAGCCAGCAGCTACGAGCACTTGTGAACGAACCGCTTCAGGTGGCCTCAGACGCTGCTGCTACGCAACAAAATCTATGCATACCTCGCTTGCATTTGTAGCGTTTACACACGTTTGTGTATTTTTGTGTATATGCCTACATGTATATGCCCTACATGTATATGCCTACATACATACAGGGCCCCGCAGCTCTTTTCCCCGCCTGGAGCCGCTGAAGACCCTGGGATTGCTGAACATTATCCATTGTAGGTGTTACTGTAACCATCACATCTAAAAAAAAGTTTCATGAGACTTTTTCATCACTACTGCCGCAAAGTATTCAACACGTGTTTTTGCAGTGCGGGTGGCACTCTGTAATTATTGCTGCTGCGTGATTCGGTGCGTGACCTGTGTTTAGGCAACAGTGTGGCTTGGTACATTGTGATCAGCTTGATTAAAACGAGCAGTGCTTGAGGATCTGTGCCAGTGTGGTCGTTAGTTTGCATTGAGTACCATAGGTAGTCTTTCATATATGGCATTAAGTTGTCTTCAAGCTAGGCTTGGCTTTGATCATGCTTGATACAAAGTGCGTAGCGTACTATAGTTAACCAACGGCTAAGACAGAAGGGTGGTGTATACTATTATGTTACAAACTGCCTTCTGTAGTCGAACCAGCTTCACAGGTCACCGTTAGACTACCCTCCAGTTTGGTATACACCTTTTCACAAGGGACGTGTACACACGTAACAATGCTGTGTGCGGCTTTGTTGCATGAAATGCAATCTATGCAAATGTATGCCCCGCCAAAAAATGTTTGTGTGCGAGGTGGTCTGAGGAGAGACAGAGGTTGCTTTACAAACTCTTGCAGGCTCTTACAAATTTGCTGTGCTTGCTTGCTTCTTACGTGCTAAGACCCTGTGCTTATTTTTGCCGTCCCATTTTTGCCCCCCTTCAACCCACTCAGCGTCGTCTGACCAAAATTAAATTGATACACTCAGTACTTTTTTCATGCAGTCATAACAGTACTTTGTTCTTTCTCCCTACCTGGTTCAACTGTTGCCCCCCTCTTCTCTGTTGCTTATCGTGACAGCACTTGCTGACTCACTCACTTGCCACAATTCCTTCCCCTGCCTCCCTGTCAGTGAGAGAATGGTCAATCCAGAGAACAACACAGGCTGCCTTGGGGCAGTTGTTCGGGATCTTTGCATTGGGCCTGGTGCAGAAGAGGTTGAGCTGTTCATGGTAAGACGTCTACGTATTTGTGTGTGCATGTGTGTGTGTGTGTGTGTGTGTGTGTGTGTATGTGGGTGTGAGGGTGAGGGTGTGTATGTATTTGTGTGGGTGTGGGTGTGTGTGAGTGTGTGTGTGTGTGTGTGAGTGGGTGTGTGTGTATGTGTGTGTGTTTATGTGTGTGTACGCATGTGTGCATAATGTTATGCCCCTGTTTGATCTGTACGTGAAGAGCCGGCTGTGCGTGCGTGTGAGAAGGTTTGTCTTTCAAACTCAAATTTTGAGTAAGCTATGCAGATGTCAATTCAGTGTTGGATGTTGGGTGAGGTAGGTGAGCAAACTATTAGGTGGTGTCTGGCAAGGGGAGTGGGGGTGTTGCAGCATAGTCCTTGTGCCTGAATTATCTTCAAGTACTTTTTGTTAGCACGCAACATCACGCAATAGAGTTACAGACGTAGCGCTGTTGTAAATCGTCAAATTTAGTTTTTTGCCCCGACTTCCAAACCACGGTTGGCTCTGGTTGCATGCTAGAAACGTACACAATCAGCTTGCTTCAAGCCTTGCCAAGGTTTGAGGGACGCGAATTGAGCGGGCAGTGAAATGTTTGTTGCTTTGAGATCACCAGTGTGTCCCTACAGCTATACAAAGGGTTTCCAAAGGGGGTAACCGGCAGCCACATGTGCTGGGCTGATAGGCATTGCTTGCTGGATCAGCCAGCGTAAAGTAAACGTAAGGTTGTATAAAAAGAATTGGTCTCAGCCAGTGCCATCTACAGCTATAGATATTCGTGAGGTATTCGACGTATTGATCAGGAGCAACGGCTTCTTGGTAAGTTCTTACATCAAATGCACAGTCTCGAAGTAGCTAGAGTGGTCAGTCACTTCTTCACAGAGTAGCATCAGTTCCCATGTACAGGGAGTAGCATCGGTTTCCATGTACAGAGAGTAGCATCGGTTTCCATGTACAGAGAGTAGCATCGGTTTCCATGTACAGCTGAGGCATGCGTTGCTTGCATCTGCCATCTAAGGGCGATTTAAGCGGGGAAAAGGTTTATAAACAAAAGGTCACAAAAGCGCAGGCACCCTGTGCTAGTTCTTTAAGTAAGTTGAAGCTGGGTAACCAAGGGCAAGAATCACGCCCTCACGTACATTGTTGCTTGTGCCGTAGATTGCCTCTTGATGCATTGCTGCACATGCACAGGCAAACGGCTTCCAGATGGCCCCCGATTGGTTCAGGCTCATGCAGGACCTGCTCATGTGTGCAGACCACCTCATCATAGTCCATGGTAAGGCACCTCATCATAGTCTACCTCATCATAGTCCACCTCATCATAGTCCATCTCATCAGCATAGTCCACCTCATCATCATAGTCCACCTCATCATCATAGTCCATCTCATCATCATAGTCCACCTCATTATCTTAGTCCATCTCATCATCATAGTCCACCTCATCATCATAGTCCTTCTATCATCATAGTCCATCTTATCATCATAGTCCACCTCATCATCACAGTCCACCTCATCATCTTAGTCCACCTCATCATCATAGTCCATGGTAAGGACGTTGCGGTCTTTGTGCAGCATTCATTCAGCCCAAGGTTAGTACCGGCAAACAGAGCATCTGCTCATGCGTGCAGGCCACCTCGTTGCAGTCCATGCAAAGGAGAACACCAACGCTTTGAGCACTACTGATTAAAAACTAATCAGTAGTGCTCAAGCTCTCTGAGAGGATCGCTTTAATCAGGGCTCTGCACGTTTGTGCAGTCACCCAAAAATGTACATCATTGCATACAAGCAGGTGGTGATGTGCACTGCTCAACCACCTACGCAAGTGCAGGTCGTGTGAAATCATTTGTCACTAACCAGTGATCTGTGCAGCAAAACACACCCACAAATGTGTATGTATGTGTGTGCGTGTGTGTGCGTGTGTTTGTGTGTGTATATGTGCGTGCAGGTGGTGATGCGCACTGCTCGGACTACCCACACAGGTGCAAGTTCTCTGAAGCGATTGTGCATGAGATTGCAGCTCGTCAGCCCGGTTGCTCCATCACCACTCCAGTCACCAAAAAGGACAAGAGAGGCACCCCCCTATTGCCTCCTCACACACCACTGTACCCAAGGTACAATTATACTGTGTACCTGTGATTGGATCTAAATGATTTTGTATGTGTATTTATGCTGTGTACCTGTGATTGGATCTGAATGATTTCCCAAATGTATTTATGCTGTGCACCTGTGATTGGATTTGAATGATTTCCCAAGTGTATTTATGCTGTGTACCTGTGATTGGGTCTAAATGATTTCCCAAGTGTATTTATGCTGTGCACCTGTGATTGGATCTGAATGATTTTGTATGTGTATTTATGCTGTGTACCTGTGATTGGGTCTAAATGATTTCCTAAATGTATCAATGATGTGCACCTGTGATTGGATCTGAATGACTTCCCAAGTGTATTTATGCTGTGTACCTGTGATTGGATTTAAATGATATCCTAAGCGTATTTATGCTGTGTACCTGTGATTGGGTCTAAATGATTTCCCAAGTGTATTTATGCTGTGCACCTGTGATTGTATCTGGATGAATTCCCAAGTGTATGTATGCTGTGTATCGGTGATTGGATTTAAATGATTTCCTAAGTGTAATTACGCTGTGCACCTGTGATTGGATCTGAATGATTTCCCAAGCGTATTTATGCTGTGTACCTGTGATTGGATCTGAATGATTTCTTTTGTGCATTTAGGCTGTGTACCTGGGATTGGATCTGAATGATTTGCCAAGTGTATTTATGATGTGCACCTGTGATTGGATTTAAATGATTTTCTAAGTGTATTTATGCTGTGCACCTGTGACTGGATTTAAATGATTTCCCGAGTGTATTTATGCTGTGTACCTGTGACTGGATTTAAATGATTTCCTAAGTGTATTATACTGTGTACCTGTGATTGGATCTGAATGACACGGAAAGACCCCCCATTTACCCTGCTCCCCTCACACCACAAAACGTACATTTTAGTGATAAATGTGTAGAAGGTGCCTGTAATTAATTCTGACGGACAAGAAAGGCTCTTAACCACGCATTCAAGCATCATACGATCATACGCCACCATGCACTAGGTGCCTCAGAATTTTGACACAGTGGTTGGTGCTATTACTCTCTCACCTTCCCCGACCACATCATTGGATTTGATCACACACACGTACATACACGCACACGCACAGACACACACACACACAGTATCCATGTATGCACAGATCCTCTACCGTGCACTCCCTTCCTCTGCCCCTGGAGTGGGGTACTCATCACACCAAAGCCTACCTGATCCAGGTGAGTTGCATTGCCTTCCATGCTCGTGGGGTGCCGCAGGATAAACAGCTGAAGCAAATGTGTTTAAGCACTGGTAGTGCTCATGCATACAAGCACCCTCCCACGCACACGGACATATACATGCCCACAGACCCGCACGCACATGCACACACAAACACACAAACACACACAAACGCACACATACACACAAACACACACACAAATGCACACACATACACACAAACGCTCACAAATGCACACACATACGCACAATGCACGCACAACGCACACACATGCGCGCAGTACAAAAGCAAGGGCCTGCGTGTCATCATCTCGAGCCATAACGCAAGCGCCAGCTGCTTCCTAACTGACGGAATGTGAGGGCTGTGGTGGTGGTGGGCTTGGTCTCTCTTTTTGACTTTTCCATCCACTGTATTCCAACGTTAGGCACTCATGCATGTCTTACTGGTTCATTCGGCAACATGTACACAGGTTGGCAATAGAAATTGCTAGCCACTAGTCACAGTCCTCCCCTTTCACCTCAGTGCGACTTCTCTGAGGCTAGTCCTTCTAAAAGACCATATGTATCACCAATAGGGACGACCAATACCGTACGTACCTACATTTTGTGCGGCTGTGTGTAGTTAAACTTGTATCATTTACAATGCAAATGTCTGGTTTGTGCCAACCAAACGCACACCAGCCTGAACAATATGCACACTTTCTACCATCAGAATGCTCTACGTACTCAGCACTGAAATGACTCCCTTATTAATTCCTCAAATGAAGTGGTAACACCGCCTGGGTGCTGTGTTGCCTCCTCCCTTATTCAATCACGGCCAACCCGCTGTCTCATGCGCTTCAATCACAAGTAGATGGTACCAAGGCGTCCCCTTTATGCGCTTCAATCACAAGTAGATGGTACCAATGCACACGTAGATGGTACCAAGACTTCACCCTTATGCACTTCAATCACAAGTAGATGGTACCAACGCACTCATAGACGGTGCCAAGACTTCCCCCTTATGCGCTTGAATCACAAGTAGATGGTACCAATGCACACGTAGATGGTGCCAAGACTTCCCCCTTATGCGCTTGAATCACAAGTAGATGGTACCAATGCACACGTAGATGGTACCAAGACTTCACCCTTATGCGCTTCAATCACACGTAGATGGTACCAGGACTTCCCCCTTAAAGACAAAGCATCCTCGAGGACGTCCGAATTTGAGAGCAGCATGACTGATTACTTCTCGCGCTTGCAACTGCCCCGTCAGGTCAGGTGTTGTGAAAGTACTAGGAAGATAAAGCAAATAGGGGGGAGGGAAAGCCCAAGGTAGGTCGACAAGGAAGAGGTCGGAGAGGTTTGTAGCTATATATGCTAGTTATGGTCAAGCTAGTTCCTTGAATGCACTGTCAGCTTTCAGCAATGCTCCACAGCTGTACAGCTGCACGCCTTCTGCATGGTGTGCAACACTCCCACTTCCCATGCCTGTACATCCAACTTTTTCTACTACCAACCTTGTAAAGCACTGCATTACATCCAACTGCATGCTCGTAGATCTACTGCATGGTGCGAGGTGCCCTCGTTGCTCACAATCTGTCCATTTAATCATCTGCCGCCATTTGTCCATTCAGCACTGCACCACATCCAACTGCACGCTCGTAGATCTACTGCATGGTGCGAGATGCCCTCGCTGCCCACGATCTGTTCATTTGGTTATCTGCTGCCATAAGTCCATTCAGCACTGCACCACATCCAACTGCACGCTCGTAGATCTACTGCATGGTGTGAGATGCCCTCGCTGCCCACGATCTGTCCATTTAATTATCTGCTGCCATAAGTCCATTCAGCACTGCATCACATCCAACTGCACACTCGTAGATCTACTGCATGGTGCGAGATGCCCTCGCTGCCCACGACCTGTCCAGCGCACGTGCATACCTCGTGCCATCAGTTCCAGGCAGACATGAAGGCCCTGACTTCCTGCGCTTTGGCCACATGCGTGTTCGAGCACTGCTGCAACAGGTTTGTGAGTGACTCGTGTGTTGGTTTTATAATCATGAGTATCTGCTTTGTCGATACAGCTGTGACTTGGAGCATGGGTGGATAGGTGGGTTTGCGTGAGTGCGTGTTTTTGTCTGCTGCAAGCACTGTCGTGACGGATAAAGGACCTCTAATAACATGTTCGCGAGTGGTTATGCATCGCTCTGCCCTCTTGTGACCCACAGCCTCTTTTTCATGCAGGAGTAGCACAACCTTGCGTAGTAGCCAAAAGTAAATAGTAGGGCAGAACCAGGAGGCTGTAAATATCATAGCTTTCTGAAGTCGCGTGTCAAATGAAGTATTAACTATTGATTTCATGCTCGGAATCCTGAGTCAAGAGCTATTGATTGTTACATAAATGAGTCGTTTCTGATAGGTTTAAAAGGGGGTGGGGGTTGGGAAATTTTGGAGGGTGTCTCTCAGAATTTAAGGGCCACTTTCACGAAATACTAAATATATTTTGGAAACCTCAGCTCAAGCCCGGTCAATTGGCACCCTTGTTGGGTGATGTGATTAAGGGGGGGTCTGGGTGCCTGGTCATAGAAATGCATGGAATGCCCCAAGTAGGCCGCGGGCGTGTGTTCAGGCAAATTACCGCAACTTATTCCAAACTTGCAGTTCACGTATTGCATTATGCAAAAGTTGCATGATTGAAGTAAAAAAGTGCTTTGGCAAAGGTTTTGGCTGGATTTGTGCACTGAACATGCGGTCAGTGCAAAAGCGTGCGCATATACGTTTTTGCCCTGTAGCCCGCCAGGTAATACATTATTTGGCACGATAACTGTGCAGGCAGATAGCTGCTCAAATTCTGAGCATATTGACACCCTTTGTATTAGTGTGGGGGGTCAGGAAGGAGTGGGGTCAGGAAAGAGTGCAGCCTGCTTTAAACTCACAAATAGTAATTCAGCCTACTGAACCACAACCTACACACACTCAGCCAAACAAACGCACCACACGCTCACAAATCACTAGCCACAACCACCATGCAACACAAGCGTTCACACAACTAATCACTCCTCCCACTCAGCATATCAATATCATCAACCCGATAACTTACCAGATACACAACAACCCAACCTTTGAGATTGCAGACCACCCAACACCATCATCACAGCGCAGACCCCAAAGGAAAAGAAGATGTAAAGTCCTCTATACCCCATTACCTTCCTAGCTTAAACCTGACACCCTTGCGCACCGCGCATATTGAACAAGAACTCTGGACATACAAGAAGGACAAGACTTTTTCAATGACACCTACAGAGGCCATCAACACACTCTACTATGATGATGTGGACATTTTGCACATAGATAATTGGAGGTTCTTCACCCCCAAGAAAAGAGACAGGATGATCCCCCAAAGACAGAAATTATACCACACATACTATGCCCCCTTGAATATTGAAAGATGGGCCCTACCCCTCTTTAAATCAGTTGGACTAGTGCCAAATCCAGTAATACTATTGCCCGGAGCCAAATCAAGTGCGCAAGCACAGCTTGAAGCTGTGAAATTTGCTCCTACCATCTAGAACTTAGATCTCCAGACCTCTCCCCACCTTTTAAAGACATGTACATCTGTGACGTCTGCAACCATACCTACTACTGGCAATGCTTGCTTAAAACAACCTGCTGCAACGCCACTAAAAGGGAAGCTATTGATGCCAATGATTCATGGGCCTGCCCTGCCTGTATCAATCTGAACCAAAATGAAAAGCCGTATCCACTTTCAGAAAAGATAGATTGTGGTAGTCTCATGGAACCCAACTGGGGAGCCAGAAGAACTACAAAACTCGTGTGAAAGCTTCAAGCAGAGCCTCAACAAGTTTAAAGAGCATATCGCCGCACCAAACTTATCTCAGCCTGCACCAGACGAGCACCTAAATGATCTCCAATAACAAGGGTTCTCTGCCATCCAAGAGGGCAACAAGTACCAACCCTACAGTGTCGATCATCGAAACAAAGTTAGCTATGACATCCAACCCACCAATCCACAGGCTGACATCACGGCCACAGGGCATTGTGAGTGCTGGATCACAACCATTGATCTCATGGAGTATCAAGAAAAGAGTATCCCATCCTCCCCAGATGACACTATGCTTCCTGAAGTGTACACTGACACAGTAGCCTGTATTTACATTGTTTACGAAAAATGTAAAGGTATGCTTACTCCCGAGCGTCTTCACATACTGCAAAAAGCCTTTGATAAGGCAAAATACAGCGGCCTACACGGCCACATTAACCTCCACCCATTAGCCTTGCATCAGAACTCGTAGGCCTCATTGCTCGTAAAGACATCTCTACCTCTAAACATACGAACAAAAAAATCAAATATTCTTTCTCCCGGATACTCCCCTCCCCACATCACCGCCGTTTTTCAAAAGTGGGCCCTGGTCACTAAAGAAAAAATGGTATCCCCCCTTGACTATGACCCCAAATTCCCCCATTACTGGAATGAGCACCCAAGGGACAAAGTGTTCGGGGCAAACACCAATGCCTTCTCCTTCCAATTCTCTGGGTTCTCCATCTGCCATCCCATTTACCATAAAAACACCATGCTCTTAGCAACACGACAAACCATCTACTCTGCTGCTGTCAGCACAGAGGAAACAGTCACATTCATGCGCCTCCCTTCCTGGAAAAAAAATTATGACCACAAATCCCTGTGCATCACTCTGCCGCAAATATCCACTCATGTGTAAATTTCTGGGCACCATCCCGTCAAACCAACTCCAATATACGAAAGTGCCCTTCTGGAAAAACATGCAAATACCACATTTTAAACACTCCTGGGAATTGAAGATCATTGCCATATGGAACACCAAGGGCAGGGTCTGCCTCAATGCTCACAACAAAGACTGGCTAAAAGAACTTGCCAAAGAAAAACCCGAGGCAAAGTGGGAAATTTAAAACATACATAACCATCCGGATCCCTACCAAACAGCCTTAGGTTCCGGACATCACTCAGGACTCAACAAATTTGATAAGCTACGATACCCAATGACCACCCCAAGCCCCAGAAGGCCCAGATAAAACAAGTGCCCTGATTAGCACTGACCAACCTCATAATTGTAATATCGACGAAGCAAAGGAACAGCACAAAGACGACCTTTGCTTGCAACATTCTCCAAGAAGCATCCGTTACTCTCCACATCATCCTTTAAGTGTGGGATATAGCTGTGTAACCCTTACCCTTACCCTTTAAGTGTGGGCTGCACCATCAATCTACAACACTAACACTCTGAAGTCTTTCAAGGAACTGGGTCTCGAATCTCAAAGAGTTAAGAAGTTTGCCTCCAAGCTCCATGTGCACTCCATGAACTTGGCTGATAAACTTGTCCATACTAGACGTGCCCTTTCCAGTACTATTATCAACTCTCATCAGGAGCTGGTTTCAAACCAAGCCTGCAATTTTCTTGATCCCTGTTGATTTTTCCTTTCCTTTTCGCGGTGGAGGAGCTTTTCGGTACTCGGTACCAAAGTGGCTTCTTTTCCTTAACTAATGTGGGGGGGGGGCTTTTACTGCCGCGTTCTTTTCTTTTCTTTTCAGTCGCACGTTTTGACTGATGGCTTTATCTGTAAACTCAAAAAGTGTCTGCTTTGGTGGGGCCGAGTCTTGTGTGAGCAACTTAAATTCATTCAGATCTAATTAGTGTATATACATATCTTGACGCTGCCTTTTATCTCTTATGGAAAGCAAGCGTTCCTCAGTAAGTATCATCCTGCACAAAGATGACTCCTCTTTCTCTCCTCAAATTAAGCCTAGCTAGTGGCTAGCCTACTGGGAACACCATCCACCCGTTGACATGTCGTTAAGATAGCAAAAGAAAATGAAAAACATTGCCTAATAGAAGCAGGCGTGTAATACAACTTTAACAAAACTTAATGCAAGCACTAGTTGTACCCAAAAGAGAAATGAAATTCGTTCCTTGCTCTGTCTTTAGGACCTCAGTCACAAGCAAAGAAGCTACCTATATTCCTACATTTTGTGCTAGGGACGATACACTCTTGAGATGAGCTCAATGAAGGCAGATGGAGAACCCCGCAGTGTTTCAGGGCTGTCACATACTAACATCGACCTACCGGTTAAATATCACAAGCCAGTATAAGACACCCATGCATCAAGCACACCCTGCTGGTTTCACACAAAATGCCATACAACACACATACAACACACACCACACAGATACAACACACACACACACATACAACTCACATAACTCGTTACCTACACCACACTGGTAGTAGTCCCTGTGACACATCACAAATCATCGTAGGACAGCACATGGTTACAGACACCACACGCGCAGTAGTAGTGTCCCTGTGACACACATCACAAGTCATCGTAGGACAGCACATGGTTATAGTCACCACACTGGTAGTAGTGTCCCTGTGACACATCACAAGTCATCGTAGGACAGCACATGGTTACAGACACCACACACGTAGTACTAGTGTCCCTGTGACACACATCACAAGTCATCGTAGGACAGCACATGGCGACTCACACCACCAGCACCTCCACTGCCTCCCTGACCCCAGCCTGCCATACCACCCAAACCCATCCCCATTCCCATTCCGGCAGCTCCCCCCACATTCCCTCCCTCAGCCCCTGCCCCTCCTTGCTGCTGCTGCTGCTGCTGCTGCATCAAAGCGTATGCAGAAGCAGCAGCTGCTCGTGTCATAGCTGCAGCATGAGCCATGGCGGCTGCAGTATGAGAGTTGCGAGGGGCGCCATAGCCTCCCTTGTGGTTGCCACGCTGCGTGTGTATGTGTGTGCATGTAAGTTTGTGTGTCGTGCGCGTGCGCATGTGTGTGCACGTGTCTGCTAACATGAACTTGTGGCACACCGGTCAAGCAACCCTACACATGATCACCTTTACTTTTTGAGCGAGGTAGCAAGCATCTCTATTCATGGTTGATATCTTGACACCGAAACTCCCAGAGGGGGTTATTTGAGTAAAAGTCAAAACATGCTCATTTCTGCATAAAGGGGCAACTACTGACACGTTAAATCATCAAATTGGACCGGATCTAGCTTCACACTGACGCTGCCTTTATAAGCTACCAGAGCATGTGCCCAGATCTAGATGAGTCGCCCTGCGTAAGAAACGACAGACTAATTGCATACAACATGCATCTATACCCTAGATGGGTGCTTTGCATGGGGAATGGCATTAATTTGCATACCTTGCCAACCACTTGGTCTTCCATCGTTTTTGCAATGCTCTTTATTCATTTAAAGAAATTCACTCAGTTTGGTGCGCTGGCTGGTCAGGCACAGCATATGGCTTCTCAAAAA
>Ga0307945_1001124_pt1:17500-20375 | contig 20375 bp, 30 predicted proteins | sample OrgLakmetagen228_FD_201818 | JGI IMG/M metagenome (GOLD analysis project Ga0307945, IMG submission 201818) | Saline water microbial communities from Organic Lake, Antarctica - #228 | ecosystem: Environmental > Aquatic > Non-marine Saline and Alkaline > Saline | place: Antarctica...
CACTGGTCGCCTATGACGCGCGCTCGTACAATCCCTCCAGGGGCAAAGCGCTCAAACACCTGTGAGGAGCACGGCACACACACACACATACGTACGTACGCAACCCAACTCTTGTTGTCCTAAAGTGGCTGTCTGGAATACCTAATGGTTGAGCATAGTTCAGTTTGTCAGCACTACGACCAACACACGTAACTACACTGGAAGGTGCACACACTCCTAGGGTTGGCCATACGGTGTGCATACGGTAATTCTTGCAGGGATTTCATCAGCTACACGGTCATTTACGGCGTTCCATATGTTTGCGATCACTTCGGGACCACACAACAAAAAAAATAACTTTAGGGTATATACAGTTCTGACCCACCCTACGCATTCCTCCTTGCTTACACATTCCCCACTGCCATCATGTTCCCCACTGCCAGAACCCTCTGCACCCTCAACCCTACACATTCCTCCTTGCTTACACATTCCCCACTGCCATGATGTACCCCACATTCTCCACAGCCATCATGTACCCCACATTCCCCACTGCCAAACCCCTCTGCACCCACATTCCCCCCTTTTAGGGTTCCAGTTTTCTACCCGATGCAACACCCCACACTGCCCAGCAGTTGCTGGTTTCTTCTGGTGTGTGCCTCAACCACCTGCGCACTGCCCAGGCACTGTGTGTGAGCGCTCGCACGTACATGCTGACCTTGAGGCATGCAACCCTGCACTGCAAAAGCACAGCCCCTCTTTTTCTGATATTGCTTCATTCCTGATTTCCCTGATATTGCTTCATTCCTGATTTCCCTGATCTTGCTTGATTCCTGATTTTCCTGGTGTTGCTTCATTCCTGATTTTCCTGAAATTGCTTCATTCCTGATTTTCCTGAGATTGCTCCATTCTTAATTCCTAGCAACAGTGCAGCCACTCACCTCATGCAGCTCCGCACTGCCCAAGCAGGCTGGAAGGTCACCGGCAAACAGTGTGACCAGCCCCTCGCTGTCCTCATTGTCTCCCTTTTCACCTGTGTGTGAGTGAGTGTGTGTGTGTGTGTGTGTGTGTGTGTGCGCGCGTGTAAGTATGTGTGTGTTGTGTGTGTGCGTGTGTGTACGTGTGTGTGTGTGTGTGTGTGTGTGTGTGTGTGTGTGTGTGTGTTTCTCACCAACCCACCTCCCTCTTGGTGATCTACTCCATCACGCGCAACACTGCTCCCCCTCCTCTGATGTGTGCCCCCTTGCTGCTTTTGCTGCTGCTGCTGTTGCCTGCTGCTGCTCCCTGGCGCCCTCCGGCCACCCTCCTCTCTGTTGCTACTTGCAGGATGCCTCATACCCTCCTTGCCCATATCCAACGCACCCTCCTCATCAGACGAGCTGTTGTGTTTGGAGTGTGAAGGCGAACGCCTTCGTCGCCCCTGTGATGCGAGTTCATGTGTATTTTGTGTGTGTTTATGTGTGTGTGTATGTGTGTGTGTGTGTTTGTGTGTGTGTGTGTGTGTGTGTGTGTGTGTGTGTGTGTAGGTCATGTATGTAGGTCATGTCTGAGTGTGCGTGTATATGTGTAGGTATATGGTTTCAGATTTTCTCAGACACTCTGGCTAGCTTCTGTCAAGGCCTGCTGTGCAGGTGGTTTCTCAGGGGCTGGAACCGTGCAGCGAAAACAGCACTCAGCACACAACCCAATTTTTATGTTTTGGCCCAACACTAGCATGCTCGGATATTAACCAGTCCCGCTCCAGCTTTAACTGCAGAAATGCATGAAGCACTTCCATCCTGCAAACTTGTGAGAGTTTTTCTTTGTTTCAAGCCAGCTTGCCCTTGTATGAGGGTGCGCAAACTGAAGGCTTCTTCTTCCTTATCAGCTTGCCCTTACTCAGCTTGCCTTTTCTTCCACGCTTTGTGCTTAGTACTTACGGTCTTTAGCTTTATCTATCCTAAAGTCCATCTCGCTTTTATGGGGCAATCAAGCAGCCATCCCTGGCAACGTAACTTGCAAACCAAATGAATAGCCTACTTAGATAAAGACAGCGGCTGCAGTTGTTTTGTGTGCGTGTGAAATCAACTCACAAAAGGCCTGAAACATATGACACCCAAAGCCGTAACCAGAAATCGATACCACTACTACCATTCCTCAAACAATTACCTGCTGGAAGGAGGGCCGGCGTGACGATGCTACGTGGCGTGCTCTTTCTCGGAGGGGGGAGCGTGACTTGGAGCGTGATCTAGATCTGACTGAGCGCCGGGGTGAGCGTGATCTGGAGCAGGACACACGTCGCATGGAGCGTGATCTAGATCTGATTGAGTGCCGGGGTGAGCGTGATCTGGAGCACGACACACGTCGCATGGAGCGTGATCTAGATCGGACCAGACGCCGGGGTGAGCGCGATCTGGGTTGGTGGCGGGGGGAGGGCGATCTGGATCGGGAGGGGGAGGCTTGGTGGCGTGGGCGCTTGGTGTGGGTTGGTGTGGGAGAGGAAGGCTGCCTTTGGTTGTGTGGACGAGAGCGTGCGCGAGACGGAGATCGTGAGGGAGGAGGGGGAGAGGAGGATCGTTGCCGGGCAGGGTGCTCACGTGCAGGAGGTATGGAGGGTGACCTGGAGCGTTTCTTAGGGGGTGGCAAGGGGGGTGGGGCTAAACGTTGAATGTGGATGGTCGGGGGTGCACGTCGGTAGGGGCGCCGGGCTCGTGGGAGTTGGGGGTGCAGGGTGGGGCCCTTTTTGATAGGTGAGGGTGGGGAGAAGGCCCGGGGCAGGGAAGGTGCTGCATCTTCATCTTTGTGTGCATCTCCATCTTTGTGTGCATCTCCATCTTTGTGTGCAGAACCAGGCTGCTGTTGGCGCTGTTGTTGATGGCCCAGCGTAGATGGCTCTGGAGAGGGAGGAAGTGGGGGTGGG
>Ga0307945_1001128_pt1:0-15000 | contig 20356 bp, 20 predicted proteins | sample OrgLakmetagen228_FD_201818 | JGI IMG/M metagenome (GOLD analysis project Ga0307945, IMG submission 201818) | Saline water microbial communities from Organic Lake, Antarctica - #228 | ecosystem: Environmental > Aquatic > Non-marine Saline and Alkaline > Saline | place: Antarctica: Organic...
TCTGTGTGTGTGTGTGTGTGTGTGCGTGTGTGTGTGCGTGTGTGTGTGCGTGTGTGTGTGTGTGCGCGTGTGTTGTGTGTGCGTTGTGTGTGTGTGTTGTGTGTGTGTGTGCGCACGTGCGTATGTGTGCTTGTTCTTCAGTTAGACGGTTACTCCAGATTAGTAGCATCCAGCAGGCAAAGGCAGCAGACATTGATCTAGGTCAGCGCAACAGGCGTACTTCACTTGGATGTGATGCTTGGATTAGGTGGCCTTCCTGCAGACAGCCTACAATGATTATGGGTCTGCACAAGGCGGGCAGCACTTGCGTATGAATGTGTACATGCCAAATGGTAACCGGCACCGGTTATAAAGGAACACAGTGGTGACGTCATCCATCAGTTGTGTACAACAAGGATCATCTGTGTTGAGGAGTGCGGAGAAAGGAGGTTCTACTCTGTCATGCTTATTGTGATTGCATACAGGTGTGTCAAAGGGTCAGTGCCTCTGCAGGTTTATGGTGTCCACACATTTGTGCGCGACCTTCTGCCATGCACGTACGATCACCTTCACACAGCTGTGTTGAAGGGCACATACACGTGCATGGACACAGGTGTTACTGTGCATACGCGTACGTACACGCGCACAGGTGTGGTGGGGGGCACATGCACTCACATATAGTGTTGGCCAGAACCATACATGTTCAGGTATATACGGTGTACATACGAAATTTTAAGCAGGGAAATCACCATACATACGGTCATATACAGTGCAGATATACGGTTCTGGCCAACCCTATTCACATACCATCTCTCTCTCTCTCTCTTTCACACACACACACACACACACACACACACACACACACATACACATACACACATACATATACATGCATGCACACTAACACTAATACAGGTGTGGTGGGGGGCATGGCAGCTTCTGGCATCCCCCCAGACCTGTACACTGCTGCATTGCGTGCGGTGCTCATAGAGTGGGCTGCACTTCCCGGGGCCTCCTTGCCCTTTCGGCTGCAAGCAGCTGATGCGCTGTGCATCGTGTTTGGCATGCACAGGGACCTGCATGAGCAGGTGTGTGTGTGCGTGTGTGTGGTGTATTGTGTGTGTCTGTGTGTGTATGTGTGTGTGTGTGTGTGTGTGTGTGTGTGTGGGTGTGGATTTGTGTGTGTTTTTGTGTCGCATGTGTGCCTTAGTATCTTAGTATGCATAAGAGTGTGCAGGGGCACGTGAATGTGTGATTCATAAGCTTGGACGGTTTGAATGATAACACGTAATACAAGTGCGGCCAGCCTGCCAAGAGGATGCACCTTGTCATGCGTAGCACATGCATGTATACATGTATGTGTGAAGGGTGGGCATTGTAAACACATTGTACACACACATTCACACACACACACATACACACACACATACACACACACGCACACACACACACACACACACACACACACACACACACACATACACACACATACACACACACATACACACGCGCACACACACACACACAAATACACACACACGCGTAAACCATGTGCCACCTTGCGTGTCCACGCTCTAGCCACTCACAATGTTACTACGCCAGTCCACCAATGCAGCACTTCCTTCATTTTGTGGACCAGATCACGTTGCTGCTCTCGGATTGGGTGTGCGATTAATCACTGCGCATTTCCGTCCGTTTTCCAAGCTCCTGAATTACGCTACGCTTGCTGCTCAGCAGCTTCGGTGCATCACACACACTCAGCTTCACCTCAAACACTCACTGCATCTGCAGAACAAGCACGTACACAATTGTGCACCATCAACACAAGTATTCTAGATTTTAACAAGACAAACCATAAGAAACAACATTCGCGTTTGAGCTGCGGCTCAACGCACCAGCTGGCTGGCAGACCCTGCAAAGTGACCGTCGACATTCATAGGTCCTACACAATGATGACCAACAATTCATGATCGCTGCACACAGATCATCTGCATGTTTACTCCAGCACAATAACCAACGACGCTTGCAGCCCCTGCAGCACAACCATCAACGTTTCTAACCTCTGCTTATGGTCATCCACAACTCACAAGTCCTGCACAATGATCATCAAGGATTCATAAGCCCTGCACAGCGATCATCAACGATTCATATGCCCTGCACAACAATCATCATTGTATCATCATAACATTGTGTGGCTCCAACACTGTCATAAACAGCTCCCTCAAGCCCTGCATGGCGACCATCGGCATTCACGACTCCCTACACAACAGCCATGCACGTGTGTTGCCCCTGCGCAATGACCGTCGGCATCTATGACGCATATTCAATGATCAACGGCATTTTTAAAGCCCTGAGGCTTAGCACTCCTCAACAATTTGAAAACCCAAGGTTCAAACCCTCAGTTGCCACTCTGCTCCCCCCATCTAATCTTTCATTTCCTACAGCTACTGTGACTAGTCTAATCTTTTATTTCCTACAGCTACTGTGACTAGTCTACTCTTTCATTTCCTACAGCTACTGTGACCAGACACTATACAACAGCCCTGCACTGCGCTCGCTTCTTACAGCTCCTGCACTACAACCACTCACAACTGTACTCTGATCATCTCCAGCTGTGCTCAGAAGGCTTGGCCAGGATCCCGGTAGTTAATTTGTATACGACTGTACATGCTGAGGCATCTTGTACTTATATCGTACAAGACTGTACGTGCTGAGGCATCCTGTGTATTTAAATCGTACATGACAGTACATGCTGAGGCATCCTGTATTTATATCGTACAAGACTGTACATGCTGAGGCATCCTGTGTATTTAAATCGTACATGACAGTACATGCTGAGGCATCCTGTATTTAAATCGTACATGACTGTAAATGCTGAGGCATCCTGTGTGTCTAAGTCGTACATGACTGTACATGCTGAGCTATTCTTTGTACTTGCATCGTATATGACCGTACGTGCTGAGGCCCTGCCAAAATGTGTCATACATAGGGGTCTGTCCAGCCCTGCCGACCAGGCGCCACTGTCAACCTCCACTACATCAGAAATATACAGCTGCTGTACTGTGCCCTGCTGCAGTGCTCTACTGCAACAGCCGCTTTCAAGCACCCTCCTTGTCCTGCTGTGTCGTACTGAACGCTGCGTTCACTGTGTAGCACTCGCCCTTATGCTTCCCAGCTGCTGTACTGTACTGTACCCTACTGGGTTACACTACCGTAATTTCCACCCTCTTTGCAGCACTGCATTCACACACACACATTCTTGCACACACACACACAAACACACACGCACTCACACACACGCGCGCACACACACACACTTGCATACACACACATATACACACATACACACACATACACACAACAGACACACACACAAACACACACGCACTCACACACACGCGCGCACACACACACACTTGCACACACACGCGCACACACACACGCACACACGCACACACATGCACACATTCGCGCACACACACAAACATACACACACTTCTGTAACAACCACCCTCGTTTTTTCCAGTTGCTCTACCGTGCTCTGTCAGCCAACGAGAACGTGGTGCCAGAGCTGGTCAAACAAGCGCAAGCAATCCTGCACAACCGTTTTGGGCTCACAAAGTCGGACTTCTCAAGCCAGGTGATTTTTTTCTGAAGGAACTTCTTCCTTTTTTCATGCGACAGCTCCCTTTCCCCACACACGTTTTTAATGCATGCTTTTTTTTTACATGCACGGCTTCCTCTTTTCACGTGTAGTTTTCCCATCCCTTTTTCACGTGCATGGTTTTCACGCGTAATTTTCCCATCCCTTTTTTACATGCATGGCTCCTCTTTCCACGCGTAGTTTCCCCATCCCTTCTTCCTGACAGCTTGCAGACTTCAATCCGTGAGGTTCACAATGCATGCATGTCCTTTGTTAACATTGACCCGCACTTGGTCGGTAAATGCTGCACGTTGCTTATGAGGGTGTGTGTACACCCCTTTGCATTTGTACTGCATTCACACACGCACACACATACACACACACATACACACACCCTCCCTGTTCACATCTTACAACTGCATGGAAACAATTTGGAGAACTTCAGGTGGCGTGTGTAGAAACAGTACTCGAGCTTTTTAGAGGCATGGATCTATGCACACATGCACACCCAATCACGAGCTGCACGTCTCTCTCTTTTTTTGTGATTCAATGTGTGCCCCCACCACAGGCAGCATATCGTGCGTGGAAGCGGGACGCGCTGGCCGAGACGGTGGCGGCTTTGACCGCACTGCAGCAGCTGCCAGAGTTCAATGCCCTGCTGGAGGTGTGCTTGTCTGTATGTGTGTGCATGTGTGTGCGTGTATGTGACACGTACCATGTGTGTGTGCATGTGTGTATGCGTGTGCGTGAGTGTATGTGTGTGTATGTGTGTGCGTGTGTGTGACACATACTATGTGTGTGTTTGCATGTGTGTATGCGTGTGCATGAGTGTATATGTGTGTTTGTGTGTGTATGTGTGTGTGTGTGTGTACGTATGTGTTTGTATGTGTGTATGCGTGCGCGTGTGTGTATGTATGTGTTTGTATGTGTAAGCGTGCGTGCGTGTACGTGCGTGTTTGCGTGCTCTTCTACACGTTGTGAGTCAGTCGTGGAATGTGTATCATGCCTCTGTACGTGCGCACAAGTTTCTGCAAATGCGCACTCTCTTGCACGCCTCTAGTTATGTGCAAGCAAATGAGCTGGGTTTTCATTGCATGGGCCTATGTATGTATCATGGCAGGGGGGGTACCTGTGGTACTGCTTATGAATCCACTACTGCTACAATGATTTGCTCCTCAATCTCCCTGGAGCTCAAAGGAGCATGCAGTTCAGACTCACAGTCATTAAGCGTATTTTCATAGTTTCAATAGCTAATAATCACAACTGTCACGAATTGGTTGCATTGTACCAACAAAAACAGGTGACAGTAATGGGCGCTCGGGACCTGTCCCTCACCCAAAAGAGAGGAGGCAGCTTGTGGTAAGTTAGATTTGTTGTGTTAGGTATGTGGATTTAGCTGCAGGGGCACCTGCTTTCACAGTATGTTCATGCGCAAGCATTCACACACACACTCACACACACACACTCTCTCTTTCACACACACACACACACACACACACACACACACACACACACACACACACACACACATACACACACACATACGCACACAAACGTACGCGCATGTACACACACACACACACACACACACACCCGCTTTTATCCTCTGACACGGAGAGTACTTTCACGTGCTGTGTGGTGTTTCTCCTGTCACACTGGCAGTACACTCATCAACGTAAACTAGTCGTGCGCACACATATACACATATACACACGCACCAGCACCCTCCCACATTGTCCAGGTGCTGCAGTGTCCCCTGACGCGAAATTGTAAGACTAATTCGCCATGCACACACACACACCCATACACACACACCCACACACCCACACCCACACCCACACCCACACACTCGCACCCATATACTTACCCACACCCACACATACCCACCTACCCACCCACCCACACCCACACATACCCACCTACACACGCCCATGCGCACACACACACGCACACCTTTTCCACACTCCTCAGGTGCTGTGGTGCCCCTGACACGGAGCACATCAGCCCGTACACCTGTGCATGGCTGGATGAGTCAAAAGGGAGCCACATGAGGCCTGACTCACGCGCAACCAGTGTGACGGGTAAGAGCGCGATACAAAAGACGCCGCCACCTGGGGCCACTCTCAGTGTTCAGCAGCAGCAGCAGCACCACCACCACCACAAGTCAAAGCACCACCACCACCTGTCGTGGTTGCACACGGTGGAGGAGCAGCACACGCAGGTGTGTGTGTGCGTGTCTGTATGTGTGCACGCGTGTGTGTGCGTGTGTGCGCGCGTATGTGTGTGTGTCTCTGTGTGTGTGTGTGTGTGTGTGTGTGTGTGTGTGTGTGTGTGTGTGTGTGTGTGTTTGTGTGTTTGTGCGCGCACGCGCGCGTACGCGTGCAAATGTGACGCCATGTTTGCCATATTCCGTAACGTGAAAGTTTGGACAACCAGACCCTACAAAGCCTGCAACCCTCCTATTCATGCTTGTTCCCCTACTACTACCTACTAGTGGTAGATAAAATTTAGCGGGGCTCGGCACCTAAGAGGCTCTCTTCTCATTGGTGAGTGAGAAGTCGTGTGTTTCCTCGTGACGATCTCTTATTGCTCATCATCAGAAACACAACGCCACAGAAAAGGTTAACAGCATGCCACAGAAAAGGTTAACGGCATGCCGCAATGCCAGTATGCTTGAAGTGTATTCTCGAGACCTCTCTGCTCTGTAACCTATGGTATGTTCAAAGTGTAGCTGGTATGTTCGATGCTGGCTCGTGACCTTGTATTTGGTATGTTCGAATGCTGGCTCATGACCTTGTATTTGGTATGTTCGAATGCTGGTTCATGACCTTGTATTGGTATGTTCAAAGTGTAGCTGGTATGTTCGATGCTGGCTCGTGACCTTGTATTTGGTATGTTCGAATGCTGGCTCATGACCTTGTATTGGTATGTTCAAAGTGTAGCTGGTATGTTCGAATGCTGGCTCATGACCTTGTATTTGGTATGTTCGAATGCTGGCTCATGACCTGGTATTGGTACGTTCAAAGTGTAGCTGGCATGTTCGATGCTGGCTCATGACCTTGTATTTGGTATGTTCGAATGCTGGCTCATGACCTTGTAGCTAGTATGTTTAAGTGTAGGCTTGTGAACTCTCTGCTTAGTAACCTTGCTAAAGCACCTCATACCACGCGCCAAAGCTCATGTACGTAAAATTGCCTGCACACATCTCCATGGATCAAAATGTGCACGCACAAGCGGCTTTTGAAGCATTCCTTGCGTTTCCTGGAGTGCCCACCTCTAGGGTTGGCCATAACCGTATGCATACACCGTATATTTGGGGATTTTTCTGCCAAAAATACTGCATATACATCGTATATATAAGGGTCTGGCCAACCCTACCCATCTCATTGTGAATATGGTTGTGCATTAAAACTAACCACGTTGAACAATTCCACATGCGCATGCAGTTTTAGGTGTTCTCCTGCTTCCTCCTAATTGCCCATACCGCGGCGCATAAATCATGGATGCAATGCACTCTGTCGATTCCATCATTCACACGCACAGGTGGCTCTGGACACAGGCCCTGCCCCTCCTGGCACATCCCGGTCTCGTGCACATTCAATCACATTCACACACAACCACGTCCGTTCCATCATTCACACGCACAGGTGGCTCTGGACACAGGCCCTGCCCCTCCTGGCACATCCCGGTCTCGTGCACATTGTAATAAATTTGCACACAGCCATGTCGGTTCCGTCATTTACACACACAGGTGGCTCTGGGGGCAGGCCCTTGCCCCTTCTGGCACGCCAAGCTGCAGAATCTTGCTCTGGCCTCAGACGCCATGGAGCTGCGTTTGAAGGTGTGTGTGTGTGTGTGTGTGTGTGTGTGTGTGTGTGTGTGTGTGTGTGTGTGTGTGTGTGTGTGTGTGTGTGTGTGTGTGTGTGTGTGTGTGTGTATGAGGGCTATGGGTGTGGTGGGTGTGGGTGCACATGTACGTGTACATGTACGTGTATGTGTAGGTTTGGATGGGTGTGTATGTGTGTGGATGTGGATTTGTGTGTGCGTGTGTGCGTGTGCGTGTGGGTGTGGGTGTACGAGTTTGGCCGTGGGTGTTGGTGTGCTTGAATGTTTGTGCGTAGTTGTGGGTGGGAGTGGCTTGGATGTGGGTGTATTACGCTAGCCTTGCTCCTACATCTTATTTAACTCTCCCTCCCTGTGTTCACAGTGCTATATTGGCATACTTACAGTGCTATATTGGTATACTTACAGTGCTACATTGGTATACTTACAGTGCTACATATTTGGTACATATGAGGTGGCCTAAAATTTCGTATTCCTTCTACATCCTTTTTCCTCAATGTGCTTTACAGGCCCAGCACTGCCCAAACACGCAGCTGCCCTATCTTGTTCAGTGGCCTTTCTCTTGCATCATTCTTCACTCCTTTTTTTATTTCCCTCACTGTGACCGTTTTGTGTTATTGAAGCCATACGTCGTTCCCACACTTCATTCTCTCACTATGCTACACAGCAGGTCATGCACTGCCTCAATATTAAGCGCCGGCTCACTATTTTATGACTAATTATGAGGCTGGCTTTATTACTGTTCTGTGACTCCTCTGTCCCTCATTGTAGGCACGATGCATCACAGATTATGCACTGCCTCGTTGCCGAATACAAGGCTGGCTTTATCACTGTGTCTGCACTTTCCGTCTCTCAATATGCACGGTGCAACACAGGCCATGCGCTACCTTGCTATCAAATACAAGGCTGGCTTTGTCACTATTTCTGTAACTATCCGTCCCTCATTGCACGCACGGTGCAACCAGTGTTGTGCACTTTACGGTTGACGCCGTCAACCGTCATTTGGCGGTCAGGCGTAATTTACGGTTTTGACCTTCAGAAATTAATCCCCAGGCGTAATTTACGGTGATATTAATTTTTGACGTCTGACGGTCGGCTTTACAGTTATTTACGGTGGGAAACCGTCAGGAATTAGTAATTTTCGGTGGGAAACCGTCAATAGTTAGTTATTTACGGTGGGAAACCGTCAGCAGCTGGCCAGGCCGGGCCAGGCTCGACTGACTCAGGGCCACACGAGCCCTCTTGGCCTGTTTTCCGGAGGACATTTTATATTATATCGCAAATGTTGTTTGTGGGGAAATCAGGGCGCTGAGAGCGCCCCTTGAGCTTGAGCTTGAGTTGGCACTCTGAGCCACTGAGTACCTGACGCCGCACCGTTACTTACGATTTCCGACCGTCATAATGAATTTCACTGTTAGTTACGGTTATGTGACGTAGACGTCATTTAAGCACCGTAATTAACGGTGCCATTTCTGATTGACGCCGTATGTGCACAACACTGAATGCAACACAGATCATGCGCTACCTTGCTATCAAATACAAGGCTGGCTTTGTCACTATTTCTGTAACTGTCCGTCCCTCATTGCACGCACAATGCAACACAAGTCATGCGCTTCCTTGCTATCAAATACAAAGCTGGCTTTGTCACTATTTCTGTAACTATCCGTCCCTCATTGCACGCACGATGCAACACAGATAATGCGCTACCTTGCTATCAAATACAAGGCTGGCTTTATTACTGTTTCTGTAACTATCCGTTCCTCATCGCACGCACGATGCAATACAGATCATGCGCTACCTTGCTATTTATTACAAAGCTGGCTTTGTCACTATTTCTGTAACTATCCATCCCTCATCGCACGCACGATGCAACACAGGTCATGCGCTGCCTCGCTGTCAAATGCAAGGCTGGCTTTGTTGCTTTTTTTGTGTGTCCCTCATCGTACAAAAAAAAAATTTTAAGATACACATGATGCTACGCAGGTCAAGCACTGCCTGGACCCACGTGGCAACCACCTTTCCTCGCGAGATAGATTGCTCGGGCGCAGTAGCATTCGAATCAAAGGCTTGAGGGTGAGCTTGCGCGTGTGCCATGTTTGGTTGATGGATTTGAAGGCTTTGAAATGAGTGCAGCAGTGTTCGAGTCAAGGCCTGAGGGTGAGCTTGCGCGTATGCCATGTTTGGTTAAAAGACTTGAGGCAATATGGACTTGAAGGCTTCGAAATGAGGGCAACAGCCTTCAAATCAAAGGCCTGAGGGTGAGCTCGTTTAGCACCTACCCACATAATGTGTGTTCTTCTCCTCAACAAAACCGTGCTCTGCAGCCGTCACACCTCCGTTAATATTCATGTTGGACAAATCAAGGTCTCCCATGTCCAAACATGAACACACACTCACCCCCTCCCAAAAGAACACTATCACACACGCACACACACACACACACACACACACACACACACACACACACACACACACAAACACGCACACACACACAGACTCACACGTACACACAGCCAACAAAAGCAAAAATTGCGCTAGCATACAGCCTGGCCTGGCCCAGCAGCTGGCCATCCCCTGGTATGGCCGCCGTCACACGCACACATGCACACGCACACTTGCATACACACACATGTTACATGTAAATACACAAACAAACACACACGAACAAACACACACACGAACAAACACACACACACGAACAAACACACACACGAACAAACACACACACACACACACACACACACACACACACACACACACACACACACACACACACACACACACACACACACACACCGCAGCCTGGCCTTGCTCAGCAGCTTGCCATCCCCCTGTACGGCCGCCGCCCCTCCAAAAGCTCTCACAAGGGAGGCAGTCAAAACAAGGATGCAGATGATGATGATGCTGATGAAGCCGACAGCCAGGTGCGTGTGCGTTTCACTTACTTGACCATTGGATAAGTTAGTTCGTACAAAGCCACAGGAAAGAAGCAGTTAACAATGGTGATGGACTGGGCAGCCAGGAACAACGTAGTTAATTGCTTTGGAGAAAGCTAGTGCGTGTGTGCTTTGTTAACTTGACTATTGGATACGTTAGTTCGTACAAAGCCACAGGAAGGAAGCAGTTAACAATGGTGATGGACTGGGCAGCCAGGAACAACGTAGGTAATTACTTTGGAGAAAGCTAGTGCGTGTGCCCTTAACCCTAACCCTAACCCTAAACCCTACCCCTAAGTTTACTTGATTCTTGGTTTGCAGAAAAGAAACAGAAATGCGTGTGATGATGCTAAGGCTGAGGCTGGAGCAGGCAGCCAGGATCTCATAATCTTGCAGATGTGACAATTAATGTAATTATTAAAGTATGTGCTGCACCTTTGAATTTGGGCGGGAATCCCTGAAGGTGCAAAGTCGCTGATCGAATGGGCTCTGCTACTCCGTCTTCTTGTGCAAGGAAACGTCGCTAAAAAATCAGCCAGGCACACTGTTCATGCAAACCTCACGATCCCTTGCTCAAGTGCTTCCTTTGTTTCGATTTAAGTATACATTTGATCGATTACAAGCTCCTTGGCTACTTTATAACGTCTTAGTGCTCTTCACACTTTCTTCCAAAATGCTCAGTGCTCCCAGACGCGCTCTTAGGGTCACTGAACCCCTTGGCCTTGGTTGTTCACACTGGCTGCTGCTCACAATAAGCCCCCACCCTAAAGTGCACACAGGGCAACACACAGGTCTAATCGCTCATGAAGTATGTATCTAAGCTCATTGACAGGACGGCACCCCTCCCTTTTTGTTGCGTGCGTTAAGTACACGTGGGGTTGAAGTCAGGGACTGCTATTGGCACCCCTACCTGTACGCAAGGTGGCGCCCGTTATTCAAGCTGGACACCGTCCTTTGTATCCTCTGCAAACGCTCAAGTGTTCGCAAGGTGACGCCCATTGTTTAAGCTGGACACCGTCCTTTACTTCCTCTGCAAATACTCTCAGGTGCACGTGGGGTCAAGTAGGGAAGGCGGCAAAAGCGGAGGAGACAGGTCAGTGTGAGTGTGTATGTGAGAGTGTGTGTGTGTGTGCACGTGCTTGTGCGTGTGTGATTGTGCATGCGCGCTCCAGCCTCCACACGCACACGCACACACATATTGTGTATGACCCAGAGGCACACACACACTGTGTATGACCCAGAGATACACACACACACAATGCACCATCATGCACTGTACAGTAAGCTGCATTCGCAGTGCTGTGCGTATTTTGGTTGATCCTGAGACAGACACACACAATGCACTTTTATGCACTGTACAGTAAGCTGTGTTCTCAGTGCTGTGCGTGTTTTGGTTGACCCTGAGACTGAGCACGCCTACCCTGTGCAGGATCGTGTATGACCCAGAGACTGACACACAGTGCACCTTCGCACAACATACAATGCTATGCGTGTTTTGGTTGACCCTGAGACTGAGCACACCTACTCTGCGCAGGACTGTGTATGACCCAGAGATTGACACACAATGCACCTTTGCACAACATACATTGCTGTGCGTATTTTTGGTTGATCCTGAGACTGAGCACGCCTACTCTGCGCAGAATCGTGTATGACCCAGAGACTGACACCATGCACGGCATGGTGGGCCTCCCCCTGCGTGGCAAGCTGCAGCTAAGCATGCGGTACATTGTGGAGCGTCGTGCTCGCTACCCTTCAGCAGGTATGAAGAAGTACGGAAAGTAGGGCAGTGGAGAATGGCAATGCAATATTTTATGTGAACTGTGTGGAATGGGCATGCGGTACATCGTGGAGTGGCGTGCTTGCTACCCGTTTGCGGGTATGAAGAAACACGGGAAATAGGGCAGTGGAGAATGGCATTGCAATAATTTATGTGTAATGTGTGGAATGGGCATGCGGCACATTGTGGAGCGGCGCGCTTGCTACCCTTCTACAGGTATGAAAAATACGGAAAATAGGGCAGTGGAGAATGGCAATGCAGTATTTTATGTCAAATGTGTGGATTGTGCATGCGGTACATCGTGGAGCGGCGCGCTCGCTACCCTTCTGCAGGTATTTTAAAAATACGGAAAATAGGGCAGTGGAGAATGGCAATGGCTGCCAACCGCTCTGCTTACAGTGTCGTGTGCACAGTGCTCTGCTTGCCAGCCAGTCTGTTCACGTTTGTTGTGTGCACAGTGCTGTAGTTGTCAGCTGTTCTGCTTACGGTGTCGTGTGCACAGTGCTCTGCTTGCCAGCCGCTCTGTTAACGGTGTCGTGTGCACAGTGCTGTAGTTGCCGGTTGTTCTGCTTACGGTGTTGTGTGCACAGTGCTGTAGTTGCCAGCCGCTCTGTTAACGGTGTTGTGTGCTTGTCCATATGACTGCAGCCTCCATCTCAGCAAAGCACACCGCTGCTGCATCAAGTGACGAAGAGGAAGAACGCGCTCCCAAGCAAGCCAACAAGCAAGCCAGCCCCTTTTCCAACCATTTAAACCAGGTGGGCATGTAATCTTTTTTTGCTTGAACCACTAGTAGATGGGCAATACACTTTTACTGTGTTCTGATTCTGCAGAGATTCCCTGCACATCCATTCAACCGGAAAGATATCTTATGGGTTTGTCAGGAGGTACACACACACACATATTTACGCATACATACATAGACACATCCATGTATGCACCGTGTTTTTTATGGATCTGGGAAAACGTTGGTTTCATGTCTCCTCCAAATCTGGCAGTTTGAGAATTGGGTTCTCGTGTCGATTTATTTTGCTGCCCCAGCCCGCCGGGAGGCCTGAGTGAAATAAGTGAGATATGCAATAAGTATGCAGGTCATCTGGAAGAAAATGCTTTAAAACAGACAAGTTTGTCTGAATTTGCAATGTAGGGCTTGGAAACTTCATTCTAAGTGTATGAGTTCGTCTATTGATTCCATGGCGCTTCTAAGCCTGAGCCAGCCTCTAAGTATGGGAAGGACACCACGCCAAATGCTGAGCTTTTAAACCCCCGTGCGCAACACTTCAGGTGCTGCGCATTTAGCCTGTTGCGCTGGGGGTCACAGATGTACTTGAGCGTGCTTAACATATTCTCAGAAACGAAGGGTGGTGATGCTGCAGCGATTTTAGGGATACAATTCTCTGGAACCAATTCTTTTCGTCCTCTCCCCCATCACTCAGCCAATCCTTGCGCTGGGGCTGTCCCTCAGAGGCTGGATGCTCAAGCCACTGAGCTTGGAACTTGTTTGTGGGCCCACAGGCCCCTAAGTACTTCCCATCACTTTTCCCCTGGCAACTCTGGGCTTTTTTAATGGGGTTTGTCGTTCATAACATGATTAATACATGTTTGGAAATGTTTTGGAATTTGTCAGAGGGGGGACACTGGGCAAAAGCCAAAACATGCTCCTTTTTGCATGAACAGTGCAATTACTCACACGTCACCTCATCAAATTGGACCCAAGCTAGCTTCAAACTGATGCTGACTTTATAAGTTACCCGAGTATGTGCTCAGATTTAGACAAGGCGCCCTGCGTACAGAATGACAGGACTAAACGCACACACCGTGCACCTGTACCCTAGATGGGTGCTTTCCAGGGGAAATGGCACTTTAATTTGCATATCTCGCCAACCACTTAGTCTTTTTGCCCCAATTTACTTGCAATGATCTTAATTTATTATAAGGACTTTAAAACACCAAAAATCACTAAGTTTGGTGCGCTGGCTGGTTAGATACAGCATGTGGCTGCTCAAAAGTACGGTTCACGCCGCGGCCGATAAGGCATGGCTCCCGTAATTTGCACGTTTCAAGCTCAGCTGCATTGGAATCTACATACCAGAGCTGAGCTTGAGACATGCCAATTAGGGGATCCATACCCTAGGAGCATGCCAAACCATACCAATTTTGGTGTTCCCCCTCTGGGAATTTGTGGTGCGTAAGGGCCTTCGAAGGCCCTCCATCTTCGTTTTATACAGGAGCTCGTTGGCATCCCCAGAATCTTGGTTTCATGTCAATTTTAAAAGTCGGAAATCCATATTTTCATGTCGATCAACATGGTGTGTCGCCCTAAAATAATACTGGTATGCACACGTCACACACATAGATGCAGGCATGCACACACATATATATATGCATGCGAAAAACACGCACGCACACACACATACACACACACACACACACACACACACACACACACACACACACACACACACACACACACACACACACACACACACACGAGCACACACATGCACATATAAGTTGTCGTGAAATATGTGGCAGGCATTCAACGACGCAGCTCGTGACGGACACCTGGGCAAGGCTTCTCACAAGTCTCAAGATCAGGAGGTACGCAACTTTCTGTGTGTGTGTCTGTGTGTGTGACTCTTAACGATACACGCAGCGCTTCCTTTTTAGGGTTAGGACCATTTAAATGCTATGGAGTGACGTAACATGTTGACACCTGTACACACAAAATGCTCTGGAGTGGCGTCACATGTTGACACCTGTACACACAAAATGCTATGGAGTGGCGTAACATGTTGACACCTGTACACATAAAGTTGACC
>Ga0307945_1001128_pt1:17500-20356 | contig 20356 bp, 20 predicted proteins | sample OrgLakmetagen228_FD_201818 | JGI IMG/M metagenome (GOLD analysis project Ga0307945, IMG submission 201818) | Saline water microbial communities from Organic Lake, Antarctica - #228 | ecosystem: Environmental > Aquatic > Non-marine Saline and Alkaline > Saline | place: Antarctica...
AAAAACACTCACCTCCCTGCTGCCCCTTTATTACGCTTTATGCTGCCACAGCACAGAAAAATGCCTTCTCACTCGCTCTGCCAAGCATTCTTCAGTTCATGCTCTGTGCCACTACTACTGTGCCCAACATGAAAGCATGCGCATGCACTCTCCACTCTGCAACTATGCTGAACCACACAACTATGCTGAAAGGCTTCTCACTCGCTCTGCCACGCACTCGCCCTTTTTTAACTGCTGCCACCTCTCCACTCATTTCACACTTCATTTCTGTCACCCTCCACTCTGCAACTGCTGCCGCGCACTGTGCGCCCTTCTCTCATCGCTGCCACCTCTCATTTCACACTTCACTCATTTCACACTCATTTCACACTCCATTTCACACTTCATTTCTGTCACCTCCTCTGTTCTGCATTGTTCATGCAGCTTCAAGCACGCAACGATGTCCCTAGTGGCAGAGCCCCCCCCACACCCCCCACCCAACTCCTCCTCTTCCCCCATGGACCTGAACATGCATCAGCTCATCAAGTGTTTGGCCGCTGCATTTGCTTCCGCACACCGAGCTGGAGAGCTGCCATCAAGGCACATCAACCTGCAGGTGCGTGCATGTGTACTTGTGAATTGTTTGCACGCATGGGCTCAAACATTTAGCCGCTGCACTTGCCTCCGCACACCGTGCTGGAGAGCTGCCATCAAGACACATCAACCCACATGCATGTGTGTAGGTGTGCTTGTGTGTGTATGTGTCTGTATGCAGGTTTCATTAAGTGTTTGTTCTCTGCACTGACCGTGCATGTAGAGTTGCATATTACCCTAAGGCTTGCAGTGCATTCCTGTCGTGGTGTTGTGTGGTTCAATCGCTCAGCTCGCAGGCACTGCTTCAATTGCTCTGCCCGCTGGCACCTCTTGAATCCTCGCTTTAACGCATACATGCCTGTGTGCATAGTTATTCATAAGCACCCGCATGCTCGCTCACACACACACACACTCACGCACACCCTCACTGACACACACACACACACACACACACACACACACACACACGCGCACACACACACAGGTCCGTCCCCTAGAGCCTGCATCGCTACCCACCTCCACCAACATCAGCAAGCAGCAACGTGCCACGCTCCTGCAAGAGCAAGAGCTGCAGCAGTCGCTTGCCGTGGCAGCAGCTGGTCCAGATGGGGTGGGGGCACTACCGCTGGTTTCTTTGCCGCTGCTGGATGTGGTGGTGAGTGTGTGTGTGTGTGTGTGTGTGTGTGTGTGTGTGTGTGTGTGTGTGTGTGTGTGTGTGTGTGTGTGTGTGTGTGTGTGTGTGTGTGTGTGTGTGTGTGTGTGTGTGTGTGTGCGCGCGCGCGTGTGTGCGTGCGTGCGTGCGTGCGTGCGTGCGTGCGTGCGTGTGTGTGTGTGTGTGTGCCTGTGTGTGTTTGTGTGTGCGTGTGTGCGTGTGTGTGTGTGTGCTAATGTTAAGGGCAGTAGTGCATGTGTTGTACTTCCAAGTGTCCCCCTTGGCAAAATCCCTCTGCTCTTGTACCATCCCTTTTATTTGCCTCTAGCTGCCGCTTACTCCTAACTCCTAACCCAAATTACCTACGCAGCCACACCCCTGCCGTGCGTATTTTGCGTGATCCGTGTGCGTCCTTTCAAACTTAAACACTTAAAAAACATGCATATGTAGAGGGCAGGGTGTGAGCGGTTGCGCTCCTTCTTCCCTGTCATTACTTCAGTGCTCAGCAAAACTATCGGCCAAGCCAAACAAACAACGGTGCTAAACAACAGTGCTCAACAAAATTATCAGTCCAGCGAAACAAACAACAGTGCTCAACAGAAGTATTGGTCCAGCGAAACAAATTACGGTGCTAAACTAATCATCAGTCCAGCGAAACAAACTACAGTGCTCAACAAAAGTATTGGTCCAGCGAAACAAACTACAGTGCTATACCAGGGAACTTCAGGGGGTTTGAAAAACCTTTGGTTCGCCCTCAGATAAAATTTTCTTTTGTGCGGGTCGCCCTCAGCTGGTTTTCTAAAAGGTGAAGAAATGTGCGGGTGAGGTTAAATTTTTTGCTGCGGGCAAGGCCAAAATTTGCTTAATAAGTGCGGCGCCCGCACGGGCTGAAGTTCCCTGTGCTATACAGAGATATCGGTCCAGCAAAACAAACTACAGTGCTCAACAAAAGTATTGGTCCAGCAAAACAAACTACAGTGCTCAACAGAGGTATCAGTCCAGCAAGGCAAACTACAGTGTTATACAGAGAGTGTTGGTCCAGCTGTGAACGTGGAAAACCGTGAAGCTCTGTCATGCATTATTGTCATGCATTATGTCATGCAATAATGTAATGTCATGCAATAATAATGTCATGCAATCAATGTCATGCAATTATGTCATGCAATCAATGTCATGCAACGTCATGCAATCAACGTCATGCAATAATGTCATGCAATCATGTCATGCAATCTTGTCATGCAATAATGTCATGCAATTATTGTCATGCAATCAATGCCATGCAATAATGTCATGCAATAATGCCATGCAATCAATTTCATGCAATAATGTCATGCAATTAATGTCATGCAACGTCATGCAAGTTTGTCACGCAATTAATGTCATGCAAGTTTGTCATGCAAGTTTGTCATGCATGATGCCATGCCATGCACCGTGCATATACACTCAGGGCGTGAGTGGGGGCGCTGCACCCCCCCCTGCTACCACAGTCTTGACAGAAGCACTTGCAAACCCGGCCGTGCATGTGCACCTGCCCTTTGGTCAAGGCCTGAATGTGCTCCTGCGCTTCAGCCGTCTGTACAGGATCAGGTGTGTGAGGGAAACAGTGGTGTGTGTGTGTGGGGGGGGAGGGG
>Ga0307945_1001134_pt1 | contig 20288 bp, 26 predicted proteins | sample OrgLakmetagen228_FD_201818 | JGI IMG/M metagenome (GOLD analysis project Ga0307945, IMG submission 201818) | Saline water microbial communities from Organic Lake, Antarctica - #228 | ecosystem: Environmental > Aquatic > Non-marine Saline and Alkaline > Saline | place: Antarctica: Organic Lake...
ATATATTTTCGGAACCCTGAGCTCAAGCTCGGTCGATTGGCACCCTTGATGGGTGATTTGATTAAGGGGGGGGTCTGGGTGCCTGGTCATAGAAATGCATGGAATGTCCCCAAGTAGGCCGCGCAGGTGTGTTCAGGCAAATTACCAGCAATTGATTCCAAACTTGCAGTTTACGCATTGCATTATGCATAAGTTGCATGATTGAAGTAAAAAGTGTTTTGGCAAAGGTTTTGGCTGGATTTGTGCACTACACAGGTGGTCAGTGCAAGAGCGTGTGCAAACCAGTTTTTGTCCTACAGCTCGTCAGGTATTGCATTATTTGGCATGTAAAACTGTGCAGGCAGATTGCTGCTTTAATGCTGAGCAAATTGACACCCTTTTCATTAGTGTGGGGGGTCAGGAAGGGGGTTTGGGGGGAGGGGGTGATATTTTGGGCCGGAGGCCCAACATTAACACGTGACTGTCATGATTCTCTTTTGTACCCTCCTGCTTTCTAGGCAATTTTCCGACCAGAAACGGCTTTCCAGCGAGCCTAAAATGCCAGTCTATAATAATAAACTAGTAACAGATGCTACATTGGGAAAGAAATGGAACGTTTTGGTGATGCTGGGGCGAATTGGGTCCATTTCAAGTCAAACATCGACACTCCCCAAGTTGCTTAAAATACGATCGTGTTATACGCGTATTTTGTAATCACAGCGTTTACCGTGTTGAACGTTTCAAATGACCGTATGCCACACCCCTGGTCACATGTGCATGTGCACACATCTGACCGTATGGCACACGCCTGGTCACATGTGCATGTGCACACATGTCCACACATCTGACACAAGGTTGCCCTCGTGTGCTGACACGAACAAATCAAGGTGTACCGCCGTATTTAGGTGTGTACTCACGGTATTACCGTTGATATGCTTGGTTAAAACACGTATGTCAGGTGGTATTCCACGACTCTGGTTTAAAACCTAGCAGCACTAATCCCTTTTTGCTCTCTTGGTGCCTTTTCCTCTTTGCGCCTCTTTCACTCAGCACTCCCTTTGCTCCCCACTTCCTTTTATGCATTATCAGTAGTCGCATGAGTCACAGAGGTGGTTAGAGTTTTTAGTCGAGCTCGTTTTCGCACTGGAAATGGCCATTTTGTAATCTTCTTGGCTTTGGACAGGCCTAGCCCACCAAACTTTCCAGACGTTTTGGCGGCGTGACAGTAACACATACAGTACCAGAAAATTGGCAACAGACGTGCAGCTCATTAAGAGCCCCAGAATGCAGTAATAATGGAGGGTTTCAATTTCTCTGTATACTCAGAACACAGTTTTAACACGTCTACCCGCATACATCAGGTACACCACATCAGGTACACCACATCAGGTGCACATCAGGTACACCAAATCAGGTGTACATCAGGTATATGGTGTGCACCTGGCATTTGCAATAGTGAAATACGGCATCAGATATGTGGTATATGCCATATACCTGGCATTTGCAAAAGTGAAAAACAGTTCTGGCCCATCACCCTACGTGACATATCACACGTACCTGATGCCTCCCACATCGAAATGGCTCAGCCAGCTACCCTCAACAGCACACAATAGTCTCCCTGGTGGCACGTCTTCGTCATGGCGTGCAACTGTGTGTGTGTGTGTGTGTGCGTGTGTGTGTGTCGTCGTCATGGCGTGTGTGCGTGCGTGTGTGTGTGTGTCGTCATGGCATGTGTGTGTGAGCGTGTGTGTGTCTGTGTGCGTGTGTCGTCGTCATGGCGTGCAACTGTGTGTGTGTGTGTTTGTGTGTGTCGTCGTCATGGCATGCAACTGTGTGTGTGTGTTTGTGTGTTTGTGTGTGTGTGTGTCGTCGTCATGGCGTGCAACTGTGTGTGTGCGTGTGTGTTTGTGTGTGTGTGTGTGTGTCGTGGTGATTCCGTGCAACTGTGTGTGTGCGTGTGTGCGTGTCTGTGTGTGTGTGTCTCGTCGTCATGGCGTGTGTGTGTGTGTGTGTGTGTGTGTGTGTGTGAACGTGTGTGTGTGTCGTCGTCATGGCGTGCAACTGTGTGTGTGTGTGTATGTCTGTGTGAGTGTGTGCGTGTGCGCGTGTGTTTCAAATGTAAAGGAATCCCTTAATTGCGTACTTTGAAAGTGAAGTACGCACGTACACATGGCTACACTTGCGACTACAAGTACCCAATTTGCAGCATGCAGGAGCCTACAATCACTGACACACACATGCACCCACCAATCCATGCACACTGAAACACACTATGCACGCACACATGGACGTGTTACACAAAACCACATGCAATATTTAAAAATATTTAACGCAACACACACAAGCGTACACATATACACGCATACGCACACACACTCGCACAGACACACTCTCACTCACACACACACATACACTCGCACAGACACACTCACATACACGCGCGCACACACACACACACACACAAACACACACACACACACACACACCTGGCGTGCTAGAGGACCCCATGCCCATCATCTTGGAGAAGCCACTGAACATGCCGCTGCTGCTGCCCGACTTCACAGCATCCGCCTTGATGCCTCCACTGCCACCACTCGAGCTCAATCCCCGGTTAGCCTCAGCCTACAAGCAGTGCGTGTGAGTATGTGTGTGTGTGTGTGTACGTGTGTGTGTGTGTTTGGGTGTGTGTGTGTGTGTGTGTGTGTGTGTGTAAACAGGCAAGACTAATACCCAAGTCCACACTGACCCGGCCAGCATTCTGTTCCGTACACACACACACACACACACATTGACACACACAAACATACACACACACACACCACACACACCACACACACTGCAGCACAGCTGTTCGTGTCCTCCCAGCCCCTGCCACACCTTATAGACCTCCAATTACTGCTAAAGCACCCGCAAACACACACACACACACACACACATGTACAAACCTGCAGCACGGCCGTCCGTGTCTTCCCAGCCCCCGCAACCGCCTCCACCTCTTCGACTGCTGATAAGGGAGCGGCCAGGGTGACTGCCTTGTGCAGCTGCTTGGGCAGGTCTGCAGAAAAAGCGCTGCCCGTTCTGACTGCGCAGGGAGAGAGGTGTGTGAAGTGATTGAACAATGCCTCGTGATCTAGCACACATGTGTAGGGTTGGCCAGAACCGTATATATGCCCTGTATATAACCGTATATTCGGTGATTTCCACGCCAAAAGTACCGTATACACACAGTGTATGTATGGTTCTGGCCAACCCTACACATGTGCGTGACGGTCAAGGAAGAAGGGCTGCAGGGAGAGAGGTGTGAGAGGTGAATAAACAACTAGGGTTGTCCAAAACCACATCTATACGGTGTGGTGTATAAACGGTAATTTGGCAGAGAAATCACCAATGTACGGTCATATACGGTGTATGTAAGGTTCTGGCCAACCACATCCATACGGTGTGGTGTATAAACGGTAATTTGGCAGAGAAATCACCAATGTACGGTCATATACGGTGTGTGTAAAGTTCCGGCCAACCCTGTAAGCAACACATTGCCATCAGTGTTGTGCACATACGGCATCATTCAAAAATGGGACCGTAAATAACCATCGTAAATAACGGCGTTACCGTCACTAAACTCTGACGATTGACGGCGTGATTTACTATTTTCACCGTATTTACTATTTTCACCATATTCACGCCTCAGCTATCCCTCACACCCAACAGCAGCTTGATGCCTTTGATTCACTTCTTCTGCTGCTCACCCAACCCCACATGCACTCACACATGTACACACGCAAACACACACGCACACGCACTCCAGAACTGAGGCAGCTGTCCACAGGCTCTCGCCCACACATGCAAACCCACATGCACACACATGTAGGGTTGGGAATAACTGTATATATACACCGTATATGACCGTACATTTGGCGATTTCCCTGCAAAAATTACCGTATACACACCGTATATATATGATTCTGGCCAACTCTACACATTTGCCCAAGCACCCCTTCCCACCCACCAGCAGCTACATGCGCATGACCCATATCCTCAGCTGTCAGGCATTTGTCTCTGCTGCTGTGGTCACTGGCTCCTCCCAGCTGTGGACAGCTGAGCTCAGGATTGTGATGGATGCTACTATTGCTAGGGGGGCCTGAGTGATGGGCGCCTGTGGCATTGAGCAGCGTGCGTGCGTGCGTGCCATCTCAGTATACACATGGATGTGTGTATGTGTGCGTGTGCGCGTCTGTTTGTGTTTGTGTGTGTGTGTGTGTGTGTGTGTGTGTGCGTGTGTGCATGCACATGTGAGCTCGTGCATGTGAGGCTTTATTGCTAGGGGGGCCTGAGTGATGGGAGCCTGCGGCATTGAGCAGTGTGCGTGCCATCTCAGTATACACATGGAAGTGTGTGTGTGCGTGTGTGTGTGTGTGTGCGTGCATGCACATGTGAGCTCGTGCATGTGAGGCTTTATTGGTAGGGGGGCCTGAGTGATGGGCGCCTGTGGCATAGAGCAGCGTGCGTGCCATCTCAGTATACTCATGGATGTGTGTGTGTGTGCGTGCATGCACATGTGAGCTCGTGCATGTGAGGCTTTATTGCTAGGGGGGCCTGAGTGATGGGAGCCTGCGGCATTGAGCAGCGTGCGTGCCATCTCAGTATACACATGGATGTGTGTGTGTATGTGCATGCGCATGTATGTGTGCACATACCACCTAGCTGTGACCTACGTGTGTATGTGTATGTGTATGTGTATGTGTGTGTGCATGTGCATGCACGCCCGTTGGTGTGTTTGCAGTTGGACAACGCCCGCCCTCACTCACCTAGTGCCCCAAAAGGGGTGAGGACAGACCTGTGCTGCGAGCCGCTACTTCCTGGCCGCTGCTCTTGTGCACCTTGATTGCCTGACCCACATGCTACTGCGACCCCTGTGCTCCCCTCCACTGCACCCACATTGCTGGCTGCCGCTCCTGCTGCTGCTGCTGCTGCTGCTGCTGCTGCTTGTGTTTGCGCTGGTTGTGGTACTAATGACGCAGCAGCCGCAGGGCCTTGTGCGCCCAGACCTGCTGCTGCTGCTGAAGAAGAGGATGTCGGGTGCGCTCGCGGGGATGAGGAATCATTCGCGAAAGCAGCCGCCAGGGGCTTCTGGGGTAAGGGGATCTGCTCCTGCATTGGAGACTTGCTGCTGTGGGGCCTGGAGGGTGGTCTGGAAGCGGAGGAGGGGGCGGGCGTCACAACTGCGTGCTTGGCCTCGTCGGTGGCCTGCTGCTCCTCTGTTGTGGCGTTGTGTGTGTGCTTGCTTGAGTGTTTGGAGGAGCTGCTGTGCTTGCGGTGGCCGCTGGACTCTAAGCTCAAGCTGCTCAACCAAGACTCAAAGCCGTGGCCGTGCCGCCTGCTGGACTTGCCGGGGGACAGGTCGCCTGTGTGTGTGTGTGTGTGTGTGTGTGTGTGTGTGTGTGTGTGTGTGTGTGTGTGTGTTTGTACGGATGTGAGTACCCCCTGCTGGACTTGCCGGGGGACAGGTCGCCTGCGTGTGTGTGTGTGTGTGTGTGTGAATGTCTGTGTGTGTCTGTGTGTGTGTGTGTGTGTTTATGAGAGTGCATGTGTACTTTTGTGCGTGTGTGCTTGTGTGCGTGTGCGTGTGCGTATGTGCGCACGTGTGTGTGTGCTTGTGTGCGTGTTTGTATGTGTGCCTGCTGGACTTGCCGGGGGACAGGTCACCTGCGCGCGTGTGTGTGCGTGTGTGTTTATGAGAGTGTATGTGTACGTGTTTGTATTTGTGTGGGTGCTTGTGTATCTAAGTGCATTTGTGTGCGTGCGTGTACGAGGGCGTATTTGCGTGTGTGTATGTATGTGTGTGCGTGTGTATGTTTGCAAAACGTGTGTGATTGTGTGCGCCCATGTGCATGCTTGCCTTGAGCAACATCACACAACACAAATGGTCCATTTGACCATTGACCATTTGAAATGAGGATCCTGGAATTCAAAGAACATACACCATTTTGGAGGTGCTGAAGGAGCTTGACAAAAGATGCTTGGCTACTGTGAGAGCTCCGTTTAATTTAAATTAAAAGAAGATGCTTGGCTGTGAGAGCTCTGTTTTCATCACTTGCTCCATCACACTGCTTCACTTCCATCGTCATACTGCAGCATCACACTGCAACAAACAAAGCACACTGTTGCACTGCTTGCAACATCACACTGCTTTACCTGCATCATCACACTGTATCAAACAAAGCACACGGATGCACCGCTTGCAACGTCACACTGCTTCACCTGCATCATCACACTGCAACAAACAAAGCACACTGCATTGCCCAACCCCAAACGCAGAGCACACCTGCAGAGTTGTGGAGGCTGGACTTCGATTTCGACTTTGACTTGCTGGAAGAAGGTCGCAGATGCCTCTTGAAGGAGGACAGGGAAGAATGCTTATGCTGCTTTTTCTCGGAAGGGCCTGCGGCATCAGATGCAAGTCCCCCATTCATGCTGGCTCCACTCGCATCTGCATTTGGGGTTGGGAAATACAGTGTGCTTTGTTTGATGCAGTGTGACGATGCAGGTGAAGCAGAGTGACGATGCCTGCAATGCATCAGCGTGCTTTGTTTGATGCAGTGTGACGATGCAAGCGATGCATCAGTGTGCTTTGTTTGATGCAGTGTGATGATGCAGGTGAAGCAGTGTGATGTTGCAAGCGATGCATCAGTGTGCTTTGTTTGATGCAGTGTGACGCTGCAAGCGATGCAACAGTGTGCTTTGTTTGATGCAGTGTGACGCTGCAAGCGATGCAACAGTGTGCTTTGTTTGATGCAGTGTGACGCTGCGAGCGATGCATCAGTGTGCCTTGTTTGATGCAGGTCCCCCTTTCATGCTGGCTCCTCTCGCATCTGGACACAAGAGTTATCAGCAGGTGCATTTTGGGGTGGAGTTTGATGTGCTTGAGGGCATATTGTAAAAGGTGCAGCGGCTGCTCTTGACAGCAAAACGGAACGGAGGAATTACATTGCTGCCTTTTTGTGGTAGAGGAATCAGGAGTGACGACGTCCTCAGGACTTTTTCTCATGCTCTCACTTCTTTTCATGCTCACACTACTTGTGCCTGGTAGCGAGATTATGATGCAAACACGGGAGTCGCTTGTATGCTTGGCTTGCTGCGTAAGCCATTAGGAACTGGTTCTGCCTGTGCAGCTAGCATCTGGTAAAGGAGAAGGAAGCCCTATGATGTATCTGCTCGTACAGCTAGCACCTGGTTACTGTGCAGCTAGCACCTGGCTATCTGCTCGTGCAGCTAGCACCTGGTAAAGGTGAAGGAAGCCCTATGATGTATCTGCTCGTACAGCTAGCACCTGGTTACTGTGCAGCTAGCACCTGGCTATCTGCTCGTGCAGCTAGCACCTGGTAAAGGTGAAGGAAGCCCTATGATGTAGCTGCTCGTACAGCTAGCACCTGGTTACTGTGCAGCTAGCACCTGGTTACTGTGCAGCTAGCACCTGGTTAAGGCGAAGGAAGCCCTGTGGTAAATGAAACGCCGTATTCATTGAAACACGCCACTTTCTAGGGGTGCAACGATTCCAAGGTCCTTTCTGGTGTAGGGTTAGGGTGAGAATTAAACTTATTCTTGGTGTGTGCGCAGAATGTTGATGGTAGGCGGGAACCATGTTTCTGCGGTGCGTGATTTTAAAAGGGTTCTGGCTGCGTCAACTCAACCTGTCTGGTCATAGACTGAACATACAAATGAACAGCTTTAACAAACTCAACGTGTGCGATCAGCTTTTTGGCAGTTTGTGGGAGGGAGGCAAGCAGGTGGCGAAAAGAGAGGAAGAAAGGTGGGAAAACAGAGAGGTGAGCAGGTGGTGAAAAGAGAGGTAAGCAGGTGGGAAAACAGAGAGGTGAGCAGGTGGAGAACAACAGAGGAAGAAAGGTGGGAAAACAGAGAGGTGAGCAGGTAAAGAACAACAGAGGTAGGTAGGTGGGAAACAGAGAGGCAGAGAGGTGGGAAAACAGAGAGGTGAGCAAGTGGCGAAAAGAGAGGTAAGCAGGTGGAGAACAATAGAGTTACAAAGGTGGGAAAGAGAGAGGTAAGCAGATGGGAAAACAGAGAGGTAGAAAGGTTGAGAACAGCAGAGGTAAAAAGGTGGGAAAGAGAGAGGTAGAAAGGTAGAGAGACAGAGAGGTAAGCAGGTGGAAACAGAGACTGGGAGAGGCTGTTGTTTTTGTGACTAAGGCGAGCATGGCGGAGAGGAAAAACAAATGCGCGGAGAGAAAGAAACAAAGCAAAGCACGGAGAGAAAGAAACAAAGCAAAGCACGGAGAGAAAGAAACAAAGCAAAGCACGGAGAGAAAGAAACAAAGCAAAGCACGGTGAGAAAGAAACAAAGCAAATCACGGAGAGAAAGAAACAAAGCAAAGCACGGAGAGAAAAGTACAAAGCAAATCACGGAGAGAAAGAAACAAAGCAAATCACGGAGAGAAAGAAACAAAGCAAAGCACGGAGAGAAAAGTACAAAGCAAATCACGGAGAGAAAGAAACAAAGCAAATCACGGAGAGAAAGAAACAAAGCAAATCACGGAGAGAAAGAAACAAAGCAAAGCACGGAGAGAAAAGTACAAAGCAATCACGGAGAGAAAAAATCAAAGCAAAGCACGGAGAGAAGAGTACAAATGAGGCGAGCAAACACAGGCCTCAGCAAGGGCAGTACCTCGCACCAGAGGTGCGCACTAGAAGGGTTGGCCACAGCTTGACGTGTGCACTTTTTACAAGACCGTGTATTTGAGGGGTTTTCTACCAAGAGTACGGCATACACATATTTCCTTCACACACTGATTCTGGCTGGCCCTATACATCAGTAAGAATCGGCATTGGGTCACACTGGGATACTATTACTATTACTCTTAAGGGTGTGCGGGCCCCGTAGAGAAAATTGGCATCTCACTTTGGCCACTTGCTTTATGGCACAATATTTCCACAGAGGGGGTATCTGAGGCCCAAAATGGGTATACTTTTTGCATGCTCCTAGGGTATGGGCCCCCTAACTTGCAGGTTTCAAGCTCAGCTTGATATGTAGGTTTCAGTTAAGCTTGAAACCTGCAAATTAGGGGGCCCATACCTAATCGGCCGCGGCGTGAACCTTACTTTTTGAGCAGCCATAAGCTGGACCTGACCAGCCAGCGCACCAAACTGAGTAATTTTTGGTGTTTTGAAATCCTTTTAATAAATAAAGATCATTGCAAGAAAAATGGGGCAACAAGACTAAGTGGTTGGCGAGATATGCAAATTAATGTGCCATTCCCCCTGGAAAGCACCCATCTAGGGTACAGGTGCACAACTTGTGCTTTTAGTCCCGTCATTCTGTACGCAGGGCGACTTGTCTAAATCTGAGCACATGCTCGGGTAGCTTATTAAATCAGCGTCAGTTTGAAGCTAGGTTGGGCCCTATTTGATGAAGTGACGCGTGAGTAGTTGCACCTTTCATGCAAAAAGGAGCATGTTTTGGCTTCTGCCCAGATAACCCCCGTCTGACACACTCACCATCAATTATGGCACAATACATCCATTATCAAATTCCGACCATGAAATCCTCATGCCGTGGAGTGCAATTGCATTTATACCAGTCAGGTATAAGGTACAGGTATTTATCGGTGTACTTAACTCCATTAACAGCATTTACAGGTATATATGTAGGGTTGGCCAGAACCATATATACGGTTTATATACGGTATTTTGGCAGGGAAATCACCGAATATACGGTCATAAACGGTGTATATATACGGTTCTGGCCAACCCTATATATATGCAGCTGCTACACATTCATAACATCTGGCCAGCGCTGTGCAGCATCCCCCTGCCTAGCACTGCAACGGAAGTAAACCCATGTTCAGCTGCACGCACGCATGCACATTTGAATCTGAATCATCATCATACACACGTCCCGCCTCACTCCTCACAACACAGCAATAAAAGGGAAATTAATCCATGCCCATTTGCACGCACGCACGCATGCACATCTTCACGCATGCACGCATGCACGCACGCACACTCCATTGCCTTGGTGCATGCGTCCAATCACTCCTCCTGCCTCCTCACAACACAGCAATACCAAACTACTGTCACCAGTTGCACATACGCACAAATACACAAACGCACACACACACACAAGTATACACACACACGTTTACACACACGCACACCCAACACACACACGTATACACACACGCACACACACCTGCTTCTCCGCCTTCCCGTGCTGCCATTGCAGCTGCAACGGCAGCGCTGGGGGTGGTGGAGGAAGATGCAGACGGAGATCCGGTGGAGCCATTGCTTGTTCCACAGCTGAGGAGATGACTTGGGAGGTTGTGGACCTCCGACACACCTTCAGGTACGAGCAGCAGAAGGGTTGTTTCATTTGTTTTTTGGCGACAGGGGTTCGGTGAAATGCTTGAAAGTTTCAGTTCATTTTAAATGGCACGTACCCTAACCTGAACAGCCCTAGTTAGCAGTGATGGCTGCACGAGAGACACTGACACTGCTGCGGCTGCGGTGGCAGCTGCGAGCCCATACCACTTGGAACAGCACGTCTTTGCCCAGACAGCATGTTTATAGGCTGTGAGCACGCTCTCCTCACGTTAAACACGATTAAGCAGTACATATGAAACCTAGCGGTGGTGTAGCAGCGGGGAACGTGTGTGTAGAATTGGCGAGAAGCCAGAACCAAACGTATACAATATGTATACGGTATTTTTTGCAGGGATTTCATAAAATATACGCCATAAACAACATACATATACGGTTCTGACCAACTCTACACATATGATTCCCAGTCAGCAGTCCCAGACGCAGGATCAAGGCAGTCCTCCCGCACTCCTACCTGTCGGGGTTTGGCTGTCTTTGTTGTTCGCTGTCAAGGAGGATGAAGAGTCCCGGCTTTCTAGGTCTGCTGTGTGAGCGCATTTGTGTGAGTGGGAGTACATTCTAAGTGTGTGTACGTGCTGTGTGTGCACGTGCGCGTGTGAATGAGTATGTGCGCGTGTGTACATGCACGTGTGCATGAGTATGAGCGCATGTGTATGTGCACGTGCATCAGCATGTATGCAATAGCATAATCGTGGACATGAGTGCACATATTGGCGAGGAATCGCGACAGAGGCTCAAAGCACTCCTCATAATTCTTCCCATCAACTGCCGAGGGCTCGACGCTCTACAGGTGACCAAAACCAAAACGCACACACATACACGCATGCACGCACGCACACAGGTGACCAAAATGTCACAGTGTCTTGCGTGTATGTGTGTGCGTGATGTAGCAAAACGAACAACGCACCTCGGTTGTTGTCCCAGTCAGCAGTCTCAGACGCAGACTCAAAGTACTCTTCCAGCTCCTCCACATTCTTGCTCCCACGCCACGAAACTCGGGGAGAAGAAGCTAAGCCGTCCACCCCGCCCACGTCACGGTCATTTTCTTCGTCATCCAGCACCGTGCTCACACTCGGCATAAAACCGTGCTGCACGCAGTACAGAACAAGAAGGAAATGTGACCACCATCGTGCACACAGCCACCTCATACACACTGCTCACACTTGGCATGAAGCCGTGCTGTGCGCAGTCCAGAACAAGAAATAAATGTGACCTCCATCATGCACACAGCCACCTCAAACACCCTGCTCACGCTCGGCATAAAACCGTGCTGCACGCAGTCCAGAACAAGAAGGAAATGTGACCACCATCGTGCACACAGCCACCTCAAACACCCTGCTCACGCTCATCATGAAGCCGTGCTGCACGCAGTCCAGAACAAGAAATAAATGTGACCTCCATCATGCACACAGCCACCTCAAACACCCTGCTCACGCTCGGCATAAAACCGTGCTGCACGCAGTCCAGAACAAGAAGAAATGTGACCACCATTGTGCACAAAGCCACCTCAAACACCCTGCTCACGCTCGTCATGAAGCCGTGCTGTGCACAGTCCAAAACAAGAAATAAATGTGACCTCCATCATGCACACAGCCACCTCAAACACCCTGCTCACGCTCGTCATGAAGCCGTGCTGTGCGCAGTCCAGATTAAGAAAGAAATGTGACCACCATCGTGCACACAGCCACCTCATACACATTGCTCACGCTCGTCATGAAGCCGTGCTGCACGCAGTCCAGAACAAGAAGGAAATGTGACCACCATCGTGCACACAGCCACCTCAAACACCCTGCTCACGCTCGTCATGAAGCCGTGCTGCACGCAGTCCAGAACAAGAAGGAAATGTGACCACCATCGTGCACACAGCCACCTCATACACACTGCTCACACTTGGCATGAAACCGTGCTGCACGCAGTCCAGAACAAGAAGGAAATGTGACCACCATCGTGCACACAGCCACCTCATACACCTAAGTTGCTACCTTGTGTGCAAGTGAGCTGCGCCGGGTCTTAGCCTGCTCGTACGACGCACATCCTTGCATCAGGCCGCGCTCACGTGTGCTAGAAAGGCATGGGTGAGGTATTCCCACAGCACCTACAGCTCCACCTCAATAATGATTTCCCCACCAATTGCGCCGCAGCAGCAATTATTTTTTGTGCTACATATACTCTTACATCTCAATTTCTATCCCCACATAGTTACCAATGCCCTTTTTGGCATATATGTCATGCTCCCCTCCTCCAACTCCAGCATATATGTCATGCTCCCCTCCTCCTCCAACTCCACCTCCAACTCCATGCTCATGCACATGCACATGCACATCCACCTCCATATATCCACTTCCACACATCATGCTGGCAGTGATCACTACCTTTCTTCTCTATCCCTCTGTGCAGTTTGTTTCCTCACCGACCTGAAGCCGCCTTGTTCCTAAGCCGTCACCGTTTCACACAGGGGCGCAACAAAGCACACACACACGGACACACAACCGTGTTGCTTGCAGGCTGTTGTCGGCGACCCCCTGTGCTACCGTGTGGCTACAGCACACAACGAGGAGGCCTTCCAGCAAATGTGCACACACGCACACACAACCGTGTTGCTTGCAGGCTGTTGTCGGCGACCCCCTGTGTTACCGTGTTGCTGCAGCACACAACGCATGACGAGGAGACCTCCCCGCAAATGTGCACACACGCACACACAACCGTATTGCTTGCAGGCTGTTGTCGGCGACCCCCTGTGTTACCGTGTGGCTGCAGCACACAACGCACGACGAGGAGACCTTCCAGTAAATGTTCACACACGTTGACAATAGCGGCCTTGCCGTACGATGTGTGCTATGGCCACACGGTAACACAGGGGGTCGCCACTTTGTGGGGCAGAGACGTAGAATGAAGCACACACATCCACTCATGATAATTACGTAGCACGTTGCAGCACCTCGACTGCAACCACATGAAGACAGAAAGCCATTGTTGCGCCCTGGGTTGCAGCCACTCAGAGTAATCTACCCAACGTGTCTGTTGCAGGCTCGTCAACCTTGTCGATGCCCGCATCAAGGTCGCTCAACCTTAAATTGCAGCCACTCAGAGCAGACTACCCACCATGTCTGTTGCCGGCTCGTCAATCTCGTCGATGCCCGCATCAAGGTCGCTCAACCTTGGATTGCAGCCACTCAGAGCAGACTACCCACCATGTCTATTGCAAGCTCGTCAATCTTGTTGATGCCCACATCAAGGTCGCTCAACCTTGGATTGCAGCCACTCAGAGCAGACTACCCACCGTGTCTGTTTCAGGCTCGTCAACTTTGGAGACTCCTGGCCTTTGAAAAGACAACTACTCACCGAGTCTGTTGCGGGCTCATCGACCTTGTAGATGCCCCCTGACACGGCATCCGATCGGCGTAGATTGTCGGTGGCTCCAAAGTGGATAACACCCTGCGTGAGTGTTGTGTCATAAACGGAGGCATGCCTGGTTATGTGCAGTACCAGTGTGTCTCGAGTGTGTCTGTGTGTCTGTGTGTGTCTGTGTGTGTCACGAGTGGAGGCATGCCTGGTTATGTGCTGTACCAGTGTGTCACGAGTGTGCCTGTGTGTCTGTGTGTGTCTGTGTGTGTCACGAGTGGAGGCATGCCTGGTTATGTGCTGTACCAGTGTGTCACGAGTGTGTGTGTGTGTCTGTGTGTGTCTGTGTGTGTCACGAGTGGAGGCATGCCTGGTTATGTGCTGTACCAGTGTGTCACGAGTGTGTGTGTGTCTGTGTGTGTCACGAGTGAATGCATGCCTGGTTATGTGCTGTACCAGTGTGTCACGAGTGTGTCTGTGTGTCTGTGTGTTTGTGTGTGTCACGAGTGAATGCATGCCTGGTTATGTGCTGTACCAGTGTGTCACGAGTGTGTGTGTGTGTGTGTGTGTCTGTGTGTCTGTGTGTGTCACGAGTGGATGCATGCCTGGTTATGTGCTGTACCAGTGTGTCACGAGTGTGCCTGTGTGTTTGTGTGTGTCACGAGTGAATGCATGCCTGGTTATGAGCTGTACCAGTGTGTCACGAGTGTGTGTGTGTCTGTGTGTCTGTGTGTGTCACGAGTGGCATGCATGCCTGGTTATGTGCCTCAATATTATTATGTGTAGCTTCTGGCCAACCCTATGCATACCATCAAGTTGTACAGGGTGACTATATAAGACAGGTTTTTCCATCCACCTGATCGATGCTCTAAATACACAGCCCTGTTGTTCTAAATACACAGTTGTTCTAGGTTCTCTAGATACACATTTTTCTAGATTTTTTAAACACACAGCCCTGTTGTTCTAGATACACAGCCCTGTTTGATGCTCTTGATACACAGCCCTGCTTTGTGCACCTTGGCGTACCTGCAAGTTGTTTTTGGTGTCTGTGAAAGAGGCACAGCCATCCATCTCTGCCCGAGGCCTGCTGCTGTATACCACATTTTTGACATAGTACCTGCACACACAACAACAAGCATGTGTGTTATCATGTGCGTGCTTACAGTGCACGTGTGTGTGTGTGTGTGTGTGTGTGTGTGTCAGCTTACGCAAACAGTGATGCGCTGATCACACAAAGCCTCCAGGACAAAGTGGTCTGCTGGTGTGGTTGCACGTATACTAAGCAGGTGCGCTTAGAAGAGGTGGACAAATATATTCGCGTCGTGAGAAGTAATAAACTAAACCAGCTAAAACTTTGAGTCCTTCCTCTGGCTTGAGTCCTTCCTCTGGCTTCCTGCACACATTAGTTTACCTCAGTTGCATGATAATCGAAATAGCAGACGCAAAAGAGATCAAAATAGCAGACGCAAAAGAGATTGAACTTTAGCAGATGCAAAAGAAATCGAAATAGCAGACGCAAAAGAGATCAAAATAGCAGACGCAAAAGCAGCGATCGAAATAGCAGACGCAAAAGAGAGGCTTCGGTAATCCATTCATTCAATCATGGCTTCTCTCCAGCATGGACTCAACACTCCCCTGCTTTAGTCACACACCGGAGCCGCATGGCAGACATTGAAGCACTTGCGCACCAGGGACTGAAATATGTGCGCACAAATGCACTTTGGGTGCTCCATATGAAATGCTAGAAATCACCAAAAGGCAAAGAACGCACACACTCACACTCACACAAACACACACACACACACGCTCAAGTACACTCAAACACACACTCACACATCCACCCACACATATTCACACACACACACATTCACACACACACACACGCCACCTGGGTGCTCCATATTGATCATACGACTGTCTGGAAGCTCGACTGTTTCACCATACACAGTCCCCTACTTTTTTGTATTCCAAAGGCGAGTCATCAAACCATGCACCGAAACTTTGAACACGCATACGCACATACACTCGCGCACACACTCTGGACGCTTCATTTTCCATGTACAATCCTAGAATCGTGTTGGACATTTATACTAGAAAAAACAAAGCACAAACGCACACGCATACATACACACACGCACCCTGGGTGCTCCATGTCGATCCTACAGCCGTCTGGGAACTCTATGTAGCGATAGCCTTTGGCATTAGACTTGAAACCATAGTGCCTGCACGCGTGCGTGTGTATACGTGTGTGTGCGTGTGTGTGTGTGTGTGTTTGTGCCTGCACGCGTGCGTGTGTATATGTGTGCGTGCGTGAGTGTCCGCGTGTATGTGTGTGTGTGTGCGTGTGTCCGCGTGCGTGTATGTGCGCGCGTGTGTGTGTGCGCATGTGTGTGTTTGTAGAACCATTAAATCGTCACACTCGCGCGTTTTTCTGCAGTTGGTAGCAGCAACTAAGCACTGACAGCCTCCGACTCCCTCCTCAGAAAATTTCCTTTTCTCAACATCTCTCCAACATATAACCAATTGTCACGTCAGTCGCTAGAGCAAACCATACATTCTTATTTAAATATAAGCAGCCTCTGGGTATTACGTCTTACTGGTAGCTAAGGTTGGAGAACTCACATATATATACGGTGTATACGCGTTGCTTTTGGCCGTGAAATAACCAAATACCGTATAGGCGCGCGCGTTTTGAATAAACCCTAATGCGAGATTATGCGAGGGGAACACAATTCAATTTTTTACCCCAATGCGGCCTGTGCAAGGGCCTTTGACTCTCTGAGCTGCACGTGTGCGCGCGTACATGTGCGTGCGTGCACATTCGAAGGGATTGAAGGCGCCCTCTTGGGAGGGTTTTGGTACTTACATTGTTGCTCCCTCTAGTCAAAGTCTGGCTATTTGAAAGAGAAGACGGTACATGTGCCTTTGCAGCCTCCCCCTCTGCTGCCTTCTCCTTACTTGCTGTCTGACTACTAGCTTAAAAGAAGTCTGCAACCCCATGCTGTTTGACTCCCTTGGGGGCCCTGGGGGGCGGCTTGGGAAGCCCTGTTCCTGTTCATGCTTAAAATGAATAAATAAATTTAATGCAAGCTTTGCGAAGCTCTTGTAACTCAGAAATTTAACTGCTCCCAAACTCTGCGAGGGGTCAGACACGTTCACGGTACGCGGTGATATGTGGTCTGTACAGTATACGGCCGTATACGGTGTAAGTATTTGGATTTAAAATTTTGGGCTCCGAAATCCTGACAAGAAGGTACGGCACACCTTAAACGACCATTATGATGGGTATACTCCTTTTCTGCAACACTGTGACGTGACGTGTCTGACCTCCGACACTCACTTGAGCACAAGCGCAACGTGCGGTTGGGAAAGGCCGCAGAACTTGTAGCAGTGGTCTGCAAGAAAATGATAAAATGGTGTGTATTTGTGCGTGTGCTTTTGCATATGTGTGTGTGTGTGTGTGTGTGTGTGACAAGCAAGAAGCAAAAAGCTTTTTATTTGCACGTCAGGTTAACTGCGGTCATTGTATACCAAGCAACGGCTGCTGCGGGATCACTTAGTGCCACACACTCAAAGGCATCTGCCAACAACCTTAGACCACACACTCAAAGGCACCTTGGACCACACACTCAAAGGCATCTGCCAACAACCTTGGACCACACACTCAAAGGCATCAATCAACAACCTTAGACCACACACTCAAAGGCACCTTGGACCACACACTCAAAGGCACCTTGGACCACACACTCAAAGGCACCTTGGACCACACACTCAAAGGCATCTGCCAACAACCTTGGACCACACACTCAAAGGCATCTGTCAACAACCTTGGACCACACACTCAAGGGCATCTGTCAATAACCTTGGACCACTAACAGCTGACCCCCCCACGTGCAATGCAGGCACAGGTGGGTGTTGGCTGATGTGTTCTGAAATACACATTTACGAGGCAGAAACGATCGAACAAATGCATGCGCTCACCTGGCCCCTCCATGTGAAATGCGGACACAGGTGGGTGGTGGCTGATCTGCTCCATGAACACGTCCGTGCCATCTGACATCTGTGCCTGCCACGTTTCTCCTAGAATAGGGTTGAAGGGCTTGCGCCACCGCTCAAAAATGTGGTGGAGGCCTGTGCGAACATGCAAGTGTGGACAGAGATTGGTACGCGGCTCCACCTATGCATCTATATATCTACACACGCACATCCCATATTTATATCCTATGTTTATATAGCGTACCTTTCCTATAACACCCCGCATAAATATCGTTTTTTGCCCTGCGGGGTGCTTGCGGTAAGCATTAATAATATATTTTTTTTATACCGTGCGTGAATTTGCGGAATTGGTGTAAATAAAGCTGTTTAGGTCGCTGCAAGTCACGAGCGACGAGAGACCCCCCGGCCTCCTCCCGCCCCCCTCCCGCCCCCGCAGCAGCGACAGCAGCAGCAAGTGCAACGGGCTGAGCGACAGGCGCAAGAAGCAGCGATTAAGGTCTAGCAGGCTAAAGAAAAACCTTGGTTTTGGAGGACCAAGCTGCAATGCTTGCGCACACAGAGCAGATTAGAGCCCAGCACCTGACAGATGAGCAGGTGGGGCAGCTGGTGCGGCAAACACCAAGGTCATGCACCAAGGCTGCCCGCGCCCAAGCCACACCATCAGCATGCGCAAGCACAAGCACAAAGCACCCAGCAGCAGCAGCAGCAGCAGCAATGAGGAGAGCGAGGAGAGCATCAGCAGCAGTGACAGAGGTCAGATGAAGCAGCAGATTGTTGGGGGGAAAGAGCAGCAGAAACGTAGGGCAGTGGAACAAAGAGCGCTACACCACAGCTGTCAAGCTAACCACATACAAACAGCATGATGACTCTCCTTATCCCTTTTGTGGTGTTCTTTTTTGTTCAAAGCTTATTGGTGCTGAACAGGGCTACAAGCCCTGCGGGATGACAGCGGCAAAGGCAAACACTATTTAATTTTGGGCTGCGGGAAAGTGCGGGATTTAACAACATATTTCTGAAATTTGGGGTGTAAGATGAGCACGGTAAGGTACGGTATTTATATCTAAAGCTATATACCTGAGACAGCAGGTCTCATGCAATTTGTGCCTGCCTGCCCGGTCTCTCCTTGTATGGGTTAGGGGGTCTTCAAGGCCTTGTGAATGTGTAAAAAAAACTACGTAGGCAGAAAAGAGCACTCCCCAGATTAGTAATCATAGAGGAGCCACTTTGGGACGGGGCGCCATCAAATTCCTCCACCACAGAAGAAGGAAAAAAGTTAATGAAGATCGGGAGGGTTGCAGGCTTGACCTGAAACCGGCTCCTGATGAAGTGCCACCTTTGAGTTGCAGCAGAGGCTGTGTGACTTTGAGTGCGCAGCAGAGGCAGTGTGACTTTGAGTGCGCAGCAGAGGCTGTTTGACTTTGAGTGCGCAGCAGAGGCAGTGTGACTTTGAGTGCGCAGCAGAGGCAGTGTAACTTTGAGTGCGCAGCAGAGGCAGTGTGACTTTGAGTACGCAGCAGAGGCAGTGTAACTTTGAGTGCGCAGCAGAGGCAGTGCAACTTTGAGTGCGCAGCAGAGGCAGTGCAACTTTGAGTGCGCAGCAGAGGCTGTGTGACTTTGAGTGCGCAGCAGAGGCTGTGTGACTTTTGAGTGCGACTTTTGAGTTGCAGCAGAGGCTGTGTGAGGACGCATCAAATGCAGCAAGGCGCGCACTTTTCTTCAGGAAGGGATTGCGCCTCCATTCGACAACCCCTCAGTATTGTGGGAGCTGGTTACTGGGAAGGCATGTTGGAGGAACAAGTGACGGGCTTCCATGGGGGAGATGCATGTCAGCTGAGACGAAAGGGCTTGTGACAGACCTCCAAAAGGGCGAAACATATTTTGGGGGAGACACACGTCCTTCTGTGGTGAGACCCTATCGGACAGACGGGTTGGAATAAAGGGGCACTTTCTGTTTAAACAGGACAAAAATCGGATGGAATTCCTTCTTGAAAGGGAGTAAGCTCTTGTATGCAATCCCTGTTCGAATGAATGTTTGGGTTGATGCAATCCCTGTTTGAATGTGGGTGGTTAGGGTCGGTGCGATCCCTGTTTAAATGTGGATGGTTGGGGTCGATGCAATCCCTGTTTAAATTCGGATGGTTGGGGTCAATGCAATCCCTGTTTGAATTTGGATGGTTGGGGTCAATGCAATCCCTGTTTCAATGTGGATGGTTGGGGTCGATGCAATCCCTGTTTGAATTTGGATGGTTGGGGTCAATGCAATCCCTATTTGAATGTAGTGGATGGTTGGGGTCGGTGTAGTCCCTGTTTAAATTTGGATGGTTGGGGTCAATGCAATCCCTATTTGAATGTAGTGGATGGTTGGGGTCGGTGTAGTCCCTGTTTGAGTTTGGATGGTTGGGGTCAATGCAATCCCTATTTGAATGTAGTGGATGGTTGGGGTCGATGTAGTCCCTGTGAAAAATTGGATGGTTGGGGTCGATGCAATCCCTGTTTGAGTTTGGATGGTTGGGGTCAATGCAATCCCTATTTGAATGTAGTGGATGGTTGGGGTCGGTGTAGTCCCTGTTTGAATTTGA
>Ga0307945_1001136_pt1 | contig 20273 bp, 31 predicted proteins | sample OrgLakmetagen228_FD_201818 | JGI IMG/M metagenome (GOLD analysis project Ga0307945, IMG submission 201818) | Saline water microbial communities from Organic Lake, Antarctica - #228 | ecosystem: Environmental > Aquatic > Non-marine Saline and Alkaline > Saline | place: Antarctica: Organic Lake...
GGCCTTTTTCTGTCTGTTCTTCAGACACACTCTTAGCTTGTGCTCTTGCGAGCGTGGGCCAATTTCTCAGACTGTGGTTTTTCAAGGAGGGTTTTTCTGTTTAGGCAGGAGTTTTCCTTTTCCCAGCCTTTTAGGTTTTTTCCTTCATTCTGTCAGGCCCTTGCTGAGGACCGTGTAACAACCCCCACCAAAAAAAAAGTGCTTTTAGACGTCAGTAATCAGTGCGGCCATATTCGCACAATCCTGTGTAGCTGATGGTGTATCGGGTTACTGTGTGCTGCATGCGTATTAGCACTGTGTCAGAGAGTTGCTTGAAAAAGGTTAGCGTAGCAACATCGTTCACAGTGTTTCCTGGCGCAGAATGCGTGTCCACATCTCGTGGGAAATATGAGTCCTTATTCTGCAAAGCAAGAGCACAGGATGTTTCTACATTTTTGCACCAGAACAACAATAAACTCCAGATTTTTCTGTTCTTTATGAGCAGACTAGCAGTCGCACGCTTTGACTGAAGGATTGCCCAAACCTTGTAAATCTAGTAAGAACGTTAACTTTCTTCAAATCTCTTTAATGGCCCTAGATCCTTGTTTCCTAAGTCATGCCGGAAATGTTGTTAGCTCCTGCTTTACCCCTTACTATATTTTTTCTCTTCTCCATCTTGGTTAGCTCGTGCTTCTGTGTGCCATGCCAATCATACACATTCTCTTAACACTGTTTTATTGATGTTACACAAAAAAAGAGCGTTTGTGAGTGCGATTGATGCAAATTAATGAACCAACTCACAATTAGCTTCGCTAAGCAAAGCAAACACTTCAGACCATACTGTTGATCTTAAGAAGAAAAGGAACGCAGATCGCATATACACCACCAGCTCCGGGTGGATGGGCTTTTGAGCCTGCTAAACCAGAGCCAACGAGCCGTGCCTCTCCATGCTTGCCAAATTTTCTTTGCCTTTCATCATTGCGTCAATTTCAATTTACCATTCACTCAGCAATGACTTCGGATCGAGAACTGATTGCCTTTTGATGTCGCTCGAATGAAAAACACACACCCGTCAGAAAACATAATTCAGCAAGGGTTTAAAAACAACAATAAGATCAAAGAATCATTACTTTGGGTTACAGCAAGGCCTTTGGAATGGAGGGCTTGTAGTGGGAGCCCTTTCTCAGGATAGGGTTGGCTTTGGAATCCAAGGAAGGGCCTGCCATCTTGTCCAAGGCCGCTGCATGCATTAAGGAGGTACGAGGACATTACAGAGGCCATATCTCGTCAACGTGCTAAAACACGCAATCCTGTCAGTGTGTAAGACGCAACGCTAATAGTATGTGTAAGATGCTATTAGTGCGTAATTTTCCTTTTCCCTAATAAATGTGGGGAGTAGTTTTTTCACTGCCTGCGTAGTTTTCCCCCTCTTTTGCAGTGTGTGGGCTGTTTGGAGCATGCACGAGTGCGTGCCGTATTTGGTGTGGGGGTGCCGTGCCATGATATTTTGTGCACACACAGCATAGTTTGCATAATAAAACCATGATACTTTTTGCACACCTAGCATATTTTGGGCAGCAAAACAGTTGTTCTGTAGGCTCTCAGTCACTCTACATGAATGACCACTGGCTGCAAAACGAGTACACGAGGAGCCATAGCCTTATAGCCTTCTTTTCTTATTTGGTCACGAGGAGCAATCAGCATGCCACCCAAGTGGTGTGGCAGGCTATTGGTTCAGTGGAAGGGTATGAGCACAGTGGTGTGGCAGGCTATTAGTTCAGTGGAAGGGTATGAGCACAGTGGTGTGGCAGGCTATTAGTTCAGTGGAAGGGTATGAGCACAGTGGTGTGGCAGGCTATTAGTTCAGTGGAAGGGTATGAGCACAGTGAAAGGTTTTCATGCACGTCAAACGCAATTTGTTTCGTTTTGCAATGAAGGTACGGCGCACAACACTTGCACGTGCAGTGAGTCATTGCACTGTCAGAAAGAGGTGGCAAGAGCGCTTGGTGTGTGTGAGTGTGTGTATGTGAGTTTGAATTTGTGTGTGTATGCATTTGTGTGTGTACATGTGTTCGCGCGTGTGTGTATGTGCAAGTGTATGTACGTGCGCGTGTGTGCATGCGTGTGTGTGTGAGCAGAAGCAAAACAAAAACCGACCTCACGGCAGTTAGACGTGGGAAACAAAGCATACTCACCATCAAGGCGCCCAGCGCTCCTCTCTGTGGCCTGCAGTCTCTCTAACTCTTTATTATACTGTGAGCAAAGGAGGCGCAAAGAAGGGGGGATGGTTGGTGTATCAAAATCTGAGCGAATGAGTAGGGACCAGAAAGTCGTAAAAAGGGGGCAGGTTCAGTGCGTAAACTTGCGAGTGAATGAGTCAGGAGAAGATGACTTATTGGGTCGACCAGAATGTTCTTTTATTGCAAGCTGGAGAACAACACACGTGTGTACGGACATTTCATACTCTATTTTAGAGTGAGTCTGTCAGGCAGACCCTTGCTTGCATGTACATGTAGGTTGGGCCAAAACCATATATTTATACGTATTTACGGTGTACATACGGTATTGTTAGCAGGGAAATCACCATACATACAGTCATATACGGTGTGTATATACGGTTCTGGCCAACCCTATGTATATGCTGTATGCATATGACTCCAATCAACCCATATGAATTGCCTCTGTTTCGTTCCCTGCTTTGAAGTTGTAGCTTTTGTTTCCTGGGGAGGGGGTGGGATTGGTAATACAACTAATAGTATGTACTATTGGTAATACAACGAATTCACTCTTGTCACGCAACATTGCTGCTGTGTGCCGCCAGCACTGTACGCCGAGCAAGGTCGTACAGAACACTGTGCTTGTGTATAAACCTTATTGTCTTATTGTATAAAGCAGTCACGAGCAACAAACGAGCAGTCACGAGCAACACCTTGTATAAAGCAGTCACGAGCAACAAACGAGCAGTCACGAGCAACACCTTGTATGAAGCAGTCACAAGCAACAAACGAGCAGTCACGAGCAACACCTTGTCACAAGCAACACCTTGCATAAAGCAGTCACGAGCAACACCTTTTGTAAAAAGCAGTCACGAGCAACAAACGAGCAGTCACGAGCAACAATAAAAACCATCATGATCCACGTCAAACCCCCATTCTGGCATATCGTTAGCCTTGCGCTCTGGCCTACATTTGCTCTCTGTCCTGCACTTGCTGTTTCTGTCCGGGAGCTTGCGCTCCGGCCTGCACTTGCTGTTTATGTTTGGGAGCAGAAGTAGAGAGACTGAAATGCTGACTCAATACTTAATACATTCACACATCAAGGGAGAACCCTCGAAAAGCAGGGTGCAGTTTGACATTTTCCTGTGTCATGGGAGGGGGAGCAACTTGGCAATTTTCTGTGTCATGGGAGGGGGAGCAGCTTCACGTTTTTCTGTGTCTTTATTAGAGTGGGATGTTTCCTCGTGCAATGTCCCCAGCTTAATCTCCGTCCTGCCTTGCTCATCCTCTCCCTCAGAAGGCCTTGCATCCACAGCTGGAGGCCTTGCACCTGCAGTTCCTGATGACTTCAGCTAGAAAGGGTCAAGGTATGCTATACTCTTTAGGTTGAGCAGCCATGCCAGGCTGGAGGCCTTTGTAATCCAAACTAAACTAAACTAAACTAGAAAGGGTCAAGCTGTGATACTTACTCTCCCTGCTCTGTGGTCCAGGGAAAACGGCAAGGGCGGTGAGAAATGTAACCAGCATTACGCAGCATTAACGGGCAAGGGCGGTGAGAAATGTAACCAGCATTACGCAGCATTAACGGCAAGGGCGGTGAGAAGTGTAACCAGCAATACGCAGCACTCTACCTGCTCGCGACACACCGCGGGGGGGTGGAAAACGTTTGCAGTACACGCTGATATAAGTACGGTACGCTAATATCAAGCCCTGAACTGTTACCTGTAGCTGCCGTAAGTAGCGCTGCAGCCCTCCTGCTGCTGCTAGCGCCTTATGCTGAGGGAGGGCCAAGTTACTTGAGCTCCAGCCAAACGGCTCAGGGGAAGGTGCTGCTGAAGGTGCTGTGTTAGGTTGCGGGGTAGGTTGATAAACGGTTAAGTATAGTTGAAGTTGACTGATACGATGAAGTTGACTGATATGATGAAGCTGACTGATATGATGAAGTTGACTGATATGATGATAAAGTTGACTGATACGATGATGAACGAGAGTTAGGTTTTGCGCGGTACAACGATGCGGCTGCGCAGCAAAATGATGAAAGATTGAGTAGGTGACGTGTCCAGCAATGAACAAAGCAAATATGTGTGTGCGTGTGTGTGTGTGTGTGTGTGTGTGTGTGTGTGTGTGTGAGTGTGTGAGTGTGTGTGTGTGAGTGTGTGTGAGTGTGTGTGAGTGTGTGTGTGTGTGTGTGTGTGTGAGTGTGTGTGTAAGTGTGTGTGTATGTGTGTGTGTTGTGTGTGTGTTGTGTGTGTATGTGTGTGTATGTTTGTGTGTTTGTGTTGTGCATGCATGCTATACGTGAAGAGAATGTGCAAAGAGCTCTATAAAATAAGATAGGAGGAAGGAGGGAAAGAGAGCGATGCGGAAAAAATGGATTGCAAGGCCAGAAAAGAGGGGAAAGCACAGAGGCAGATAGTGCAAGCATGAAGTGGGGTTAGGTTCATTAACCTGCTCGACTTCTGATTATCTGAGCTCATCAACCTCATAATTTCAGGAAAAGGCCTCCAGTAGCCTCAACTGTATACAGTATAAACCGCTGCTACATCACCGCTGCTACATTATTGCTACGCTGCTGCTACATCAACGCTGCTACATCATTGCTGCTACACCACTGCTGCTACATCAACGCTGCTACATCAACGCTGCTGCTACATCAACGCTGCTACATCACTGTTGCTAAATCAACACTGCTGCTACACCGCTGCTATACTGCTGCTGCTACACCGCTGCTACATCAACGCTACATTATTGCTACACCGCTGCTACACTGCTGCTTCTAAACCGCTGCTACATCACTGCTGCTACATCAACGCTGCTACATCAACGCTGCTACACTGCTGCTAAATCAACACTGCTGCTACATCACTGCTGCTACATCATTGCTGCTACATCTCTGCTGCTACACTGCTGCTAAATCAACACTGCTGCTACATCACTGCTGCTACATCAACGCTGCTAAATCAACACTGCTGCAACATCACTGCTGCTACATCATTGCTGCTACATCATTGCTGCTACATCATTGCTGCTACATCACCACTGCTGCTACATCACTGTTGCTAAATCAACACTGCTGCTACATCAACACTGCTGCTACATTATTGCTACGCTGCTGCTACACTGCTAAAAAGAATCCTTAACCCTACACTGCTGCGTTTGCTGCCTTGACGTACAGAACAAATCAAGGAAACGAATGCGCAACCTCAGCACTTCAGCCAGCTTAGCATAACTTCCTTTGACAACTCCTTGTCAAGGCATAAGTTACAATGCCCATTTTGAGAGTCACAATATGTACACTATGTGTATAATGTATTTGTGCCACATGTGTGTGTGTGTGTGTGCATAGTGTATGTGTGCCACAGTGTAAATGTGTGTGTAGGTGTGTGTGTGTGTGTGCGCGTAGTGTACGTGTGCCCCAGTATTTATGTGTGCGTGTGCATAGTGTACGTGTGCCCCAGTGTAAATGTGTGTATAGGTGCATGTGTGTGTGTGCGTGTGTGCATAGTGTACGTGTGCCCCACTGTAAATGTGTGTGTAGGTGCATGTGTGTGTGCGTGTGTGCATAGTGTACGTGTGCCCCATTGTAAATGTGTGTAGGTGTGTGTGTGTGCATAGTGTATATGTGCCACACCGTAAATGTGTGTGTGCATAGTGTACGCGTGCCCCAGTATACATGTGTGTGTGCAGTGTACGTGTGCCCTAGTGTAAATGTGTGTGTAGGTGTGTGTGTGTGTGTGCGTAGTGTACGTGTGCCACACCGTAAATGTGTGTATAGGTGCGTGTGCGTGTATGTGTGTGTATGTGTGTATGTGTGTATGCATAGTGTGCGTGTGCCCCAGTGTAAATGTGTGTGTGTATGTGTGTGTGCATAGTGTACGTAAGCCACACCGTAAATGTGTGTGTAGGTGCGTGCGTGTATGCGTGTGTGTATGTATTTGTGCGTAGTGTACGTGTGCCACACCGTAAATGGGCGCCCCACACTGTGATATGTGAGTGTATGTGTGTGTGTGTGTGTGTGTGTGTGGTCCTGGCAACACACTGTGATATGTGAGTGTGAGTGTGTGTGTGTGGTCCTGGCAAACCCTACCTGCCAAAGAGTAACCTCCCTCCCCTTGGTTACTCTCATCTTCGGCATCACTGTTGGAAACGGTGCCAACCCTGTGGAGGTGCATGAAGGTGTGTGTGAGAGAGGTGTAGAGGTGTGGGTGTGGGTGTAGAGGTGTAGAGGTGTGTGTAGAGAGAGATGTAGAGGTGTGTGTGTAGAGAGAGATGTAGAGGTGTGTATAGAGGTGTGTGTAGAGGTGTGTGTAGAGAGAGAGATGTAGAGGTGTACGTAGAGAAGTAGAAATATATCCACACAAGTTGTTAGTAAGTTACTTATAATCCCCCTCGTGGAGCCCTGTGGAGGTGCATGCAAATGTGCAATAGACTTGAATTTAGAGAAGCATAACGTGTGCTTGTCAATGAGTGCTTGAGGTTACATGTGTGTGTGTGTGTGTGCATATGTGTGTGTATGCACGCATGTGTGCGATAGTGTGTGTGTGTATGTGTGTGTGTGTGTGTGTGCGCGTGCCACCCCCGTGGGGATGCACACGTCAGTGCGTTCGAGCACGTATGCTGCAGCTCCTATGTGCAAGTGCGTGCTTGTGTGTGTGCGTGTGTGTCTGTGAGTGTGTGCTCAAGTAACTCCCAGTGGAAATGTACAGTGCTTTGCTTGTGTACGGAGCTCTATGCTCTTAAACTTGGGTTCATCGGTACATATATCTTTTACGAGACATGCATAACGGCAATAAGTGCTCCATGATCGGGGTTCTGCTGCAAAGAAAAGACACGTGAAATACTTTACAGTGTCATAAACGTACAGTGGCGTCAGCGCGCTGCATGGCTGTGGGCATGGAATGGAGGAACACAGGGTTTTTGGTGCAGAGCATCGAAAGCCGCAAGACGAGAGTCTGAGCACACAAAGATGTGCAAACGCAGAAATGAGGCCAATCTACTTGCCTGATGCTTGCATGGCTGTTGGCATGGGATGCAGGAACATAGGGTTTTTGGTGCAGAGCATCAAAAGCCGCAAGACAAGAGTCTGAGTACACAAAAATGTGCAAACGCATAAATGAGGCCAATCTACTTGCCTAATGCTTGCATGGCTGTTGGCATGGGATGGAGGAACACAGGGTCCTGACGCAGAGGCCTTTAAGCCAAAGCAGGGCTTGCTCAGGCTTTGTGTGAGTGAGGGGGGTCTGTACGCACATATGCAATCAGTATGAGTGTGTGAGTGTGAGCACGCGCACGTGTGTGTGTGAGTTTGTGTGTGTTTGTGTGTGTGCGTGTGTGTGCACGCATGTGTGTGCATGCAAATATTTAGCTGTGTCTGTGACCTTGACGCGTCTGTACCTTAGTGAGTAGTGGATAGGGCCCAGCGGGTCCTGATTGTGGAACACACTGGGGGAGCTGTCAGTGCCTGCAATGGTAGGAGGCACATGTTGTGAGAGTGTGTGTGTATTTTCGTGTTGGTGTGTATGTGTGAGTATCTGTGCATTTGTGTGTATCTGTGTGTGTATGTGTGTGTGTGCATCAATCACACAACACAGCCGCAACACAACACTGCGACATGAGCACGAGATTCAGGACACGTCTACTGATGCTGGTTGTGTTTGACATCAGAGCCGCCACTTTACCGTGAATGCTTACAAACAATGCTCCCTTTTTCACTCACCGTGGCCAACTGTATGCACAGCAACAACATAATAAGGATGACACCAAAGCCGCCACTTCACTGTGTATGCTTGCAAAGAACTCTCCCTTTTTCACTCACCGTGGCCAACCGTATGCACAGCAACAACATAAGGATGACATCAAAGCCGCCACTTCACTGTGTATGCTTGCAAACAATGCTCCCTTTTTCACTCACCGTGGCCAACCGTATGCACAGCAACAACATAAGGATGACATCAAAGCCGCCACTTTAACGTGAATGCATTCACAAACAATGCTCCCTGTTTCACTCACCGTGGCCAACCGTATGCACAGCAACACCATAAGGATGACATCAGAGCCACCAGTTTACCGTGCGTGAATGCTTACAAACAATGCTCCCTTTTTCACTCACCGTGGTTAAATGCATGCACAGCGAGGGCGCGGGCGCAGCTGGAATCCCATCAAGCATTTAAACCAAAGCCATCACCACACCGTACATACTCACAAGCAAGGTGGCCCTTCCACTCATTTGACTCACCGTGGTCGACGGTGTGCGCCAGTGGCATCGTCGGCGGGGTTAGCATTTGGCTGTGTGCAAGCGCGTGTGGGGAGGGGTACGAGTGGGTCAAGGGGTGCTGCTGGTGCTGGTAATGCTGCTGTTGCTGCTCCTGTTGATCGTGCTGGTGCTGGACGCTGTTCAGGAAGTGCAGCTGCCCCCCTGCTGCGTTCATCGGAGCCGAGCTTCTATCTCTGTGAGCCATGTGGGTGGGGCCAAAGGCGTGGTTGCGTGGGTGGGGCGTGGCTGTGTGGGTGGGGCTGAAGGCGTGGGGGGGTGGGTGGGTGTGGTTGTGTGGGTGGGGCGTGGTTGTGTGGGTGGGGGTGAAGGTGGGTGGGGAGGTGGGGGTGTGGAGGTGGGCGGAGCCGTACACAACAGCACTGGCAGGGCGTGCTTGGGTGCTGAATGGGTGGAGGGCGGTAGATTGGGGCGAGGAGGGTTTGGAGAGAAAGACGGCGCTGTAAGGGCGTGGGCTGCCCTGGTTAGCCTGTGGTGTGTGTGTATGTTTGTGTGTGTGTGTGTGCGTGTGTGTGTGTGTATTTATGCTGTAAGGGCGTGAGCTGCCCTGGTTAGCCTGTGGTGTGTTTGTGTGTTATGTTGTGTGTGTATGTGTTTGTGTGCGTGTGTGTATATGTGTTTGTGTGCATGTGTGTGTTTTGTTGCGTGTGTGTGTTTTGTTGTGTGTGCGTGTGTGTTCGTTGTGTGTGTGCAAACGTGTGTGTACTAAACATTTTTATCTGAGGGCATGTGTGTGTGTACAAGAAAAAAAGGAGTAATCACAGAGGAATGATGTAAAGGATAATTACAGGGGCAAGCGAGGTGCTCACGCGTAAGGTAACGGCAACACACATTTGTAAATGCACATTGCCGTCAGGTGAATGCTTTTTGGGATTTAGACTCTGATCACGCCTCATTTCAAATCCAGATCACCAAGGTCCAACGTAGACCCAGCCTTACTATTCCGCTGTGAATCAGCACTTTTGTCTCTCCTTCTCCTATTTCCTATTCATCATGTCTCCATTTTCTACGTCTACCTCCTTTTCCTATGTCCATCGTGATCAAACGTTTTGCCTAACACTCTATGATACTTGAAGGATAGCTTTTATTTCACCTGTGTTTGTTAATACTACCCGAGTCACTAACAAAAGATGCACGAAATCAATTGTTTCCTGTTGTTAATCGTTTCCTGTTGTCAGTGTGGGGAGTGGCATATCTGTCTAGTTTTTCCCCACACCTGTTGTTGAGATGAGCTCCACGGTAAGCAATACTTGGGTGCCTCCTTGCTCCTTTCCCTTATCATTACAAGGAACGGCTTCTCTGCCTTTTTTTCCCCACACCTGTTGAGATGAGCTCCACGGAAACCAAGACCTGATTGACTTCTTTCTTAAATCAATGTGGGTAGCGATGTCCCCGTTCCTGAACTCAAACTTAAACATTAATAATATTGCATCTTCTGTTTCCAACCTTATTAATGTACTTATCAATCAAACATCCCTGCCTTCGTTTTTCTTTCAGAACGCCAACTTCTCTTTTCCAAACCTGTGAAACCGGGTACAGGCTAGGGGGTAGGGTGTTGCCTTGTGGGTGCAGGTGCAGGTGCAGGCTAGAAGTGTGGTGCTGCTGCGTGTGGTGGTGGTGCCCCTGTCGCGCCTCTAAGCTGTCTATCATTGAGGCAGGGATCGTGCGCAGCGCGTTGGAGGTGCCCATGGGGCGTGCATGATAGCAGGAGGGACGACGGTTCTGTGTGCAACATAAGTGTGGTGTGTGTATTTGTGAGTGTGTGTATGTGTGTGTGTGTGAGTATGTGTATGTGCGTGATAGCAGGAGGGACGACGGTTCTGTGTGCAACATAAGTGTGTGTCTGTGTGGTGTGTGTATTTGTGAGTGTGGGTATGTGCGTGATGTGATAGCAGGAGGGACGACGGTTCTGTGTGCAACATAAGTGTGGTGTGTGTATTTGTGAGTGTGTGTATGTGTGTGAGTGTGTGTATGTGCGTGATAGCAGGAGGGACGACGGTTCTGTGTGCAACATAAGTGTGGTGTGTATTTGTGAGTGTGTGTATGTGTGTGTGAGTATGTGTATGTGCGTGATAGCAGGAGGGACGACGGTTCTGTGTGCAACATAAGTGTGGTGTGTGTATTTGTGAGTGTGTGTATGTGTGTGAGTGTGTGTATGTGCGTGATAGCAGGAGGGACGACGGTTCTGTGTGCAACATAAGTGTGGTGTGTGTATTTGTGAGTGTGTGTATGTGTGTGAGTGTGTGTATGTGCGTGATAGCAGGAGGGACGACGGTTCTGTGTGCAACATAAGTGTGTGTGTGTGTGTGTGGTGTGTGTATTTGTGAGTGTGTGTATGCGCGTGATAGCAGGAGGGACAAAACTTCTGTGTGCGGTTTGAGGTGTGGGTATATGTGTGATGTGTGGTGTGAGGGTGAGTGCGAGCGTGTGTGTATGTATATGTGTGTGTATGTATGTGTGTGTGTGGTGTGAGTTTGAGTGTTTGTGTATATGTGGTTTTGTGTGGTGTGAGTGTGTGTATGTGTGTGTGGTGTGGTGTGGGTGGTGTGAGTGTGTGTGTATGTGTGTGTATGTGTGTGTGTGTGTGTGTGTGTGGTGTGAGTGTGATTGTGTGTGTGTGGTGTGTGGTGTGGGTGGTGTGAGTGTGTGTGTATGTGTGTATGTGTGTGTGGTGTGAGTGTGAGTGTGTGTGTATGTGGTGTGGTGTGGTGTGGTGTGAGTGTGTGTGTGTGTATGTGTGTGTGGTGTGAGTGTGAGTGTGTGTATATGTGGTGTGGTGTAGTGTGAGTGTGTGTATGTTTGTATATGTGTGTGTGGTGTGGGTGTGAGTGTGTTTGTATATGTGAGTGTGTGGTGTGAGTGTGAGTGTGAGCGTGGGTTTGGACGTGAATGAGTGTTTGTTTGCAGCGCGTTGGAGTTGCCCATGGGCCACGCATATTAGCAGGAGGGATGACAGCTCTGTCTGCAACATAAGTCTGTGTGGTGTGTGTATTTGTGAGTGTTTGTGTATGTGCGTGTGTGTGCAGAGTATTGGTGGTACCCAAGAGACGCCCATGATAGGAAGATAGCCGGTAGCCCTATCTGCGTCCATGTGCTTGTGCATTATTGTGTGTGCATGGTGTGTGTGCACGACTTCCTACATGGTTTTGTGTGTGCGTGAGTGCATTGGATGTATTGGATGCATTAAATGCGTGTGTGCATTGGGTGGTGCTTGCAGGGAGCATGAGGGGACTTCTTGAAATATTAAACGCATCACCTGATAAGGCAGCAAGGTTGTCACAAACATGTGCACGCAAATCTAAGCATTGGCATGGACACCAGCACCATTAAATTTATGCACAGGCAAATAGTTATGTATATGCATGCAAAAAAATTCCTGTAATATGGAAGCAAAAACATTCAATTGCATGCAGTTCACCACATACGCAAGCACGCACGCACGCACGCATGCACACACTAATGCACATGCACATGCATTTGCACACACACACCACATACGCAAGCACGCACACATGCACACACAATAATGCACAAGCACATGCACACAAACACACACACACACACCTGGCCAAATCCTGATGGCCGGCTTCCTAAGCTACCGTCCCCAGAATTGGATGGTCCAGACATTGATGGAGCGTGGAGCGATGCTCCCCTCCTTTCTCTTCCCAAATCTGCCTCTGATCCCCCTGACAGGACACCTATGTGTGCGTGTTTGTGTATGTATGTGTGTGTATGTGTGTGTGTGTGTGCATTTGTGTTTGCGAGTGCATTTGCAAGTGTGTTTCATCCCTACACTTGACACTAGCGATGAGCCATCTCATAAATTGCTGAAAAGCGTGTTCACGTGCACATAGGACTCGCATGCGCTTTGGAATAGAGAAGTTGTGTTCTCTTTTTCGCATCCACTCAGCAACCCTGAGTGTATACGTGTCTTTGTATGCCAATGTGTCGGCCATGAATTTGTGTTCCAAACGTGTGTGGCTGTACATTTAAGAGTCTGCACGCCTATAGGGTGTGTATTTGTAAAAGACGTACGTACATGCGTAGAGTTTTAATAAATAAGGACAGTATATATATTATACACTATTATTTTATTGTGTGCGCAAACGTGTCATTGTGTACACGTACACAACCCTAGCATGTTTGCCGTTGCTGGGCGCACACTGGTCCCTCTATGACAAGTCCACTCCAAGGGGGAAAAAAAGAATGAGAACGCAGATGGTGTAAAAATGAACAAGTCCACCCTAAGAAACAAGAAACAACAAGTCCACCCTAAGAAACAAGAAAAAACAAGTCCTTTCTAGTGAACAATGAACAAGTCCACTCTAAGGAAAAAGAAGAAGAACGCAGATAGTGTAAACATTACAGACATTCCATGAACATGTCCACCCAACTAGTATAAGCGCCACGGCTAGCCCAACCACGGTTCTTTATTGTGTGCAAGGTTTTTTGTGTGCACAATTCTTTTTTGTGTGCACCGTGAGGTGCAGTAAGCAGGGGATTCATCACCATTAAAAGACGGGGAAGCAACAGAGAGACACAGATACACTGCAAGAGTAAAACACAGATACACAGCAAGAGTGAAATACAGATACACAGCAAGAGTGAAACACAGATACACAGCAAGAGTGAAATACAGATACACAGCAAGAGTGAAACACAGATACACAGCAAGAGTGAAACACAGACACACAGCAAGAGTGAAACACAGATAACAAGCAAGAGTGAAACACAGATACACAGCAAGAGTGAAACACAGATACACAGCAAGAGTGATTTGGTAGCACATCACTTTTGCTGCACAACAGGAATTGAAATTTACGTGTTTTCATTGAACTTAGCGGTACGAGGATGTTGTGTACCACCTTCTCTTTTTGAAGCCTCTGACTTTTGTATCGACTCCCACATCCCACCGGTTAGAGAATAATGTGTACCAGCTACCCTTTCCAAGCCCCCTGACTTGTACCGACCCACACGCCCCCTACAAACTCCTACACTCTCAGCCTCTGCACTCCCAGCCTCTGCACTCACATCCTCTGCACTCACATCCTCTGCACTCACATCCTCTGCACTCACATCCTCTGCACTCACATCCTCTGCATATCCTCCCTCCACACCCAAACCCACACTCACACCCAACACCCAACACCCGCATCCACACCACACTCACACCCAACACCCACTCCCATGCTTAAAATTCAACACCCAACACCCGCATCCACACCACACCACACTCACACCCAACACCCACACCCACACACTGCGGGTCTGCTCCAGTACATCATTAACTGAAATTAAAACATAAAAACAGACATGCATCATCCCCATTTTCAGCGTTCAGACACCACCATTCACATCTGACACAGAACACCATTAACTAAAATTAAAACATGAAATGTCATTATTTGAAATTAAAATTGTTTTCAGCGTTCAGGCACCACCATTCACATCTGACAAAGAACACCCACCTGTCATTAACTAAAATTAAAACATGAAATGTCATTATTTGAAATTAAAATTGTTTTCAGCGTTCAGGCACCACCATTCACATCTGACACAGAACGCCCACCTGCATTAACTAAAATTAAAACATGAAATGTCAGAAATTAAAATTGTTTTCAGCGTTCAGGCACCACCATTCACATCTGACACAGAACACCATTCACATCTGACACAGAACACCATTCACATCTGACACAGAACACCCACACCTGTGTAGCATGCTCAACACATGCAGTATCACTAGGGTTGGCCAGAACCGTACATACAAAAATAAGGCGTATATACAGTATATGGAAAGCCCATGTACATTTTGGGACCACCCTAAGTATCACCCTATTTCCAGCCCCCTGTGCCGGTGCAATATTTGTAAGGTTGGCCAGAAACACTAAATATATACACACGGTGTGTATACAGTACTTTTGGCAGGGGTTTCACCAAACATACAGTCATGTACGGTGTATATACACGGTTCTGGCCAACCCTCAATGTGTGGCCCTCTCAACCTCTGCATTTTCCTGTCAGTACTCTGCACACTGCACACCTCCATTATTTTACTCAGGAACCCTGGACTGACATCACTCCTTTACTCACTGACGTCACTCCTGCACTCAATGACATCACTCTTTTACTCATTGTCATCACTCCTTTACTCACTGACATCACTCCTATACTCACTGACATCACTCCTCTACTCACTGACGTCACTCCTTTACTTACATAACTCCTTTACTCACTAACATCGCTCTTCTACTCACTGACATCACTCCTTCACTCAATGACATCACTCTTTTACTCATTGTCATCACTCCTTTACTCACTGACATCACTCCTTCACTCACTGACATCACTCCTCTACTCACTGACATCACTCCTCTACTCACTGACATCACTCCTTTACTCACTGACATCACTCCTTCACTCACTGACATCACTCCTCTACTCATTGTCATCACTCCTTTACTCACTGACATCACTCCTATACTCACTGACATCACTCCTCTACTCACTGACGTCACTCCTTTACTTACATAACTCCTTTACTCACTGACATCACTCCTCTACTCATTGTCATCACTCCTTTACTCACTGACATCACTCCTATACTCACTGGCATCACTCCTCTACTCACTGACATCACTCCTTCACTCACTGACATCACTCCTCTACTCACTGACACCACTCCTCTACTCACTGACATCACTCCTTCACTCACTGACATCACTCCTCTACTCACTGACACCACTCCTGTACTCTCTGACATTACTCATCACTCCTTTACACAGGTACTCACTGACATCACTCCTTTCCTCACTGACATCAAACAGCCTCCACCTGTGCTACCCCCTAAACTGTCAGGCCCCCTGAGCCAACCGTAAGCTTCTGCACTTTCCAACCCACACCCCTATATATATGGTTTTGGCCAACCCTACACATGTTGGGTTTGTTAAGCCGATGCATGAGTTATCTCCTATTGTCAGGCCCCTGAGCCAACCGTAAGCTTCTGCACTTTCCACCCCACACCCTCTACTTCCAACTTCGTCACTTGGGTGCCACAGAAAAGCACACATGAGGGTTAACCAGACTCGTATGTACACACTGTATAAGACCGTGTGTTTGGTGATTTCCCTGCCAAAAATACCGTATATACACCATGCATTTATATATATAATATATATATATATGGTTTGGCCAACCCTATATATGGTTTGGCCAACCCTTCACATGTTGGATTTGTTAAGCCGATGCATGAGTTACCCCCTAAACTGTCAGGCCACCTGAGCCACCCATAAATTTCTGTACTCTCCACCCCACCCCACACCCTCTACCCTCCAGCTCCGCTGCTTGGGTGCACATAAAAGCACCCATGTTGGGTATTGCTACCTCCTACTCTCAGGCCCCCTGGGCCACCAACGTCTGGAGCTCCATTGCTCAACAAAATACATACCGAGGTCTGGCTGAGTGGAGCTGATGCCTGAGAAGGCGCTGATGTTTGGACCCTGCACGCGCGTATGTGTGTGCGTGAACATGCATGTGTGTGTGTGAACATGTGTGTGTGTGCTTATGTGTGAGTGTGAACGTGCGTGTATGTCTGTGTGTGTGAACGTGTGTGTGTGTTTGTGTGTGTATATGTGTGTATATGTGTGTGCATGGCCTGTGGGGTATGCGGACACTGTGGTACATATGTGTCAGCTTACGCACACAAAATAAGTCATAAGACACAAATGCAGATTTTAAACACAGTCAGTCATCTGCATCTACCTGTAAGTGCGCAATACTGGGCAGGTGGCTGCGCTTTGCGTGCTCTGCGGCTTGCGCGCTGTGCAGGTCCTTGCGAGGGGCAGCAAACGACAGCTGGGATGGCAAGGGGGGGGCATGATCAAGTTCCGTGCCGTTATTCTGGCCCAAGTGTTGTGCCAGAGTGGCGGAGACAGCAGCTGAGCCTGTGTGGGACACGTGTATGCTGTATTTTGTGTGTGCGCGTTTATGTGTGCGTTCATGTGTGCATGTGCGTGCGGGCATGTCTGCATGCATGTGTGCATGTGTGTGCGCGTGTGCTTGTGTGCATGCGCGTGTGAGCGTGTGGGCGAGTGTGCGTGCATGTGTTTGTGGATTTTGTGGATGTGCGTGCATGTATTTGCGAGTGTGTGTGTGTGGGTGGGTGGGGGTGGGGGGTGGCGTGCATGTGCATGCGTTAAGAAAGCATTTGATCTTGTGGATGCATGCGTGTGTGCATATGTACATGCATGAGTGGTTGCGGTTTATTGCTGAGGCGTACAATTAAGAGATAGCTTACAAGAATACCATTTGCACATATACTACGATGCTCACTTGAACAGTCAAATACCTGCTTAAGAGCTAAGAGGGGAGAAATCAGAAGCAAAAGAATTCACCAGACAGTAAGCTAGAAGGTGTGTTCCTACTCAACACTTGCCCTCTGTTATTACACGCATCCCCAAATGAGCACCTCATTTCCATTGCTCAGGCATTCCTTTTGCCTCTTTCAATTAAGGAAGTTCCGCAGTACTCATTGCCAAAAGGTGGATCTTTTGATGAAAATACATTATAACCACCACTGTTGTCCTTCTAGCCTGCCACCCTCTTAGAATCACTCATGCACACCTGCCTGCACCCATACCGGCACATCCATATGCAGAACACACACCACTCATGCATGCACACCTGCCAACACCATACACAACACACCACCTGCCAACACACACACATTCATGCACACCTGCCAACACCATACACTCACACCACTCACACCACCATACACACACACCACCTGCCAAAACACACATCCATGCACACCTGCCTGCACCCAAACCCTCACACTCATACACACAGAACACACACCACACCTGTGTTCAAACTGACACCTGCTGGGCCTGACCCCTCCTCTGCCTCCTCTTCCTTCCCTTGTATTGCTTGTGTACGATGCGCTGCACGCTCCTCCCTGTGTGTGTATTGTGTTGTGTGTGTGCGTGTGTGTAACTTCAGTGTGTGTGCGTGTGAAATTACATACAACAAACACAATGTAGGGCAGAAGAAGTTGCTGTGTATGCGGTATTTATTATGTGTGTTGTGTGAATGCTGTGTGTGCGCGTATTTGCTGTGTATATGTGCATGCTGTCAATGTGCTGTGTATGTCGTGTTCTTGCGTGTATGTGTGCTTATGATGTACACACATGTAACCAAATGCTCCCTCCCTCTATATGTGCATGCTGTCAATGTGCTGTGTATGTCGTGTTCTTGCATGTATGTGTGCTTATGATGTACACACATGTAACCAAACACTCCCTCCCTCTATATGTGCATGCTGTCAATGTGCTGTGTATGTCGTGTGCTTGCATGTATGTGTGCTTATGATGTACACACATGTAACCAAACACTCCCTCCCTCCATGTATTAAAAAACGATCTACCATATTGTGCACGTGTCTGAATGAGCTCACTTTTATATTTCACATCCTGTCTCCTCTCACTTCCTCACACACGCTTGCAAGCATGCATCCCCTCCACCCCTCACACGCATAAACATATACATGCATGCACCCACCTGCATCCACACACACACACACACACACACACACATGCACACACACATACACACGCACACACATACACACTCACTCACCCACCCACATCCACACAAACACCCACACCTTCACCCTCCTGGCTGTACCGTCTGAAATTACAAGAAGAAAATTGCTATGCAGGCAGCAAACAAATACTCCTTTGCTAAGTAAAGGAACCCTCAATAAATAGTAAAGAAACGAACAATAAAGAACAGTAAAGAAACGAATAATAAGGAAGCCCTCGATAAAGAAACCCTCGATAACAAAACGAAGCATGGGCTTATTAGTTATGCCTCCCTGACTGCACTGTGTAGCATAAGTAGGGTTGGCCCAAACCATACATACAAATTCCATGTACTGTATGAACACCGTGCATGACTAGGGTTGGCCAGGACCGTATGAATAATTTTTGTCTGTGTATGCACGGCGTATAAACGTGTGCATGTGCAAGTATGCCGTATACCATATAAAATGTAAATCGTATAAAAACCGGAGAATTGCTGTAAGAAACTAAAAAGGTTGCATTCGGAGCAAAAATAAGTACCGTACATAGGTAGGGCTGGCCAGAACCATATATACATATACATACACCGTATATGACCGTATGCTTGGTGATTTCCCTGCCCAAAAAAATGTGTACACACCGAACATAAACGGTCCTGGCCAACCCTATTTATAGGCCTTTCATTTAATTCTGGCAGGATTAAATTTACCGTAGTGGGAATACCACGCAAGAATGTTGTTTTGAGGGGTGCGGCCAACTCACCCCTCCCGAAATAAATAAATGTTTGAGGGGGTGCGGATTACCGCGGATTGGGTTTTAATAATCATTTTTGAGTCTTTGACGGGTCATCAGTGGGAAAGAGCCCCTGTGGGACGTGTCCAGACAGGGATGGCAGGCTTCTGCAAGGCCCCTTTAACCGCCAAGCAGCTTGAGCAGCAACAGCGAGAGGATGGGCAGAAGCTCAAGCAGCAGGTGCAGAAGTTCAAGCAGCAGCGTGCAGACAAGCAGCAGCGTGCAGAAGCAGCGTGCAGACAAGCAGCAGCGTGCAGACAAGCAGCAGCGTGCAGACAAGCAGCAGCGTTCAGATAAGCAGCAGCGTGCAGACAAGCAGCAGCGTGCAGACAAGCAGCAGCGTGCAGACAAGCAGCAGCGTGCAGATAAGCAGCAGCGTGCAGACAAGCAGCAGCGTGCAGATAAGCAGCAGCGTGCAGACAAGCAGCAGCGTGCAGCGTAGGCAGCCAAGCACGAGCGCAAGCCGGGAGGGGGGCAGTGAGGAGAGCCAGGGAGCCAGGGATGGGGAGGATGATGATGAGGGCTTGAGTTAGGGAAGACTACAAGGCAAAACCAGTTGCCAGCTGACACACAATGGAGGACTGAGCAGAACCAGACTCATTTGATTTCTCAGTGCTTTTGGACAAAAACAATGTTATTGTGTTATGGAATGCACCTCTGAGTCTCTCGGTGCCTTTCTAGTCTCTCGATGCAGTTCTGAGGGCATTTTGCCCCTGCGGATTGGTGTGGCAAGCACTGAATTTAATACCAAGAGGGCTGTGGATTGGTGCGGATAGGGTACGGACAACTCTTTTATTAAGGGGTGCGGATTGAGTACATGTCACTACGGTTTAATAAGATACAGGCTTTGCCTGTTCCATTCCCTTGGCTGCACCGTTCAAAGAAATGGGCCTACCTTCTGTGCCCCCCTTGGCTGCACCGTTTCAGAAATGGGCCTACCTTCTGTGCCCCCCTTGGCTGCACCGTTCAAGAAATGGGCCTACCTTCTGAGCCCCCCTGGCTGCGCCGCACACCCTGCCTCTCCCTCCTCCAAAGGGATCCACGTCAAACGCCCCCGAGAGTCCACACTACACATCGGACTGCTCAGGCTCATACCCCCCCCTGATGGCTCGTACCCCCCCCCTGATAACTGACTCTGGGATTGGGAGCTAAGGAGATCAACGCTGGGGGAGGCGGAGAGGCTCTGGCTACCATTGCGGTGTGGCAGGCCTTTGCTCTGGTTTGAAGGCAGTACCGCACTGGTTGACGTACGCAGGCCACCCTCGCTCCTGCGTGTATGTGTGTGTACGCGTTTGTATCTGTGCATGTGTGTTTGGCAGGCCTTTGCTCTTGTTTGAAGGCAGTACCGCACTGGTTGACGTACGCAGGCCACCCTCGCTCCTGCGTGTGTGTGTGTGTGTGTGGGGGGGGGGGGGGGGGGGTGTGTTTAAG
>Ga0307945_1001137_pt1 | contig 20272 bp, 29 predicted proteins | sample OrgLakmetagen228_FD_201818 | JGI IMG/M metagenome (GOLD analysis project Ga0307945, IMG submission 201818) | Saline water microbial communities from Organic Lake, Antarctica - #228 | ecosystem: Environmental > Aquatic > Non-marine Saline and Alkaline > Saline | place: Antarctica: Organic Lake...
TCTCTCGTGCTGTGTGTGTGTGTGTGTGTGTGTGTGTGTGTGTGTGTGTGTGTGTGTGTGTGTGTGTGTGTGTGTGTGTGTGTGTGTGTGTGTTTTTGTGTGTGTATGTGTGTTTTGACCTTGAGCTTTGTGATCCTCCTTTTTGTCAGTGTTCTTATACTACCACCTCTTATTTTGATGGGGCAATTTTCATCAGGAGCCAGTTTCCGGGTAAATTCCATGATTTCCTTCCAGCAGTGGATGGGTTTTCCGGAACCCATTTCCAAAGTGGGGTCCAATTCTCAAATAATATGGGAAGTGGTTTTTTACAGCCTGCGTAGGCTGTATAGGCTGTATAGGTCTTATTATCTGGCCAAACTGTTCCTTTGCCCCGGTGTGTTTGTGATTTGATCTTCAGTTGACGTTGTAATTTGACGTTGTGGTATGATCTTCAGTTGACGTTGTGATCTTCAGTTGACGTTGTGATTTGACGTTGTGATTTGATCTTCAGTTGACATTGTGATTTGAACTCAGCTGACATCGTCATTTGATCTTCAGTTGACGTTGTAGACAAGTGCAACTCAAGACAAGTATAGCTCAAGACAAGCTCAAGACAAGTGCAGATCAAGACAAGTGCAGACAAGTGTAGACAAGTGTAGGCAAGTGCAACTCAAGACAAGTGCCTCTCTCCATTTGTCCCAGCAAATTGGACGCTGCATGCACTTAAGATATGGCCCTACTGGGTTTAAGTTTCATGATTACTGTTGCACACGTCTTTTGCACACAACCTGCGGTCCTTGCTTATAATGTGGTGTACTTATAATGCGATTCTTACTTATAATGCGGCCCTTACAATATGCGGTCCTCACAACATGCGGTCCTTACAACCTGCAATCCTTACTTATAACGTGGTGTACTTATAATGCGATTCTTACTTATAATGCGGCCCTTAGAATATGCGGTCCTTACTTATAATGTGGTCCTGACTTATAATGCGATTCTTACTTATAATGCGGCCCTTACAACATGCGGTCCTTATAACATGCGGTCCTTACTTATAATGTGGTCCTAACTTATAATGCGGTCCTTACTCATAATGTGGTCCCTATGTGTGACTTGTGCGTATTTGATCCCATAGTAGGCATTTGATCCCATAGTAGGCATTTGATCACAAAGTAGGCATTTGATCACAACGTAGGCATTTGATCACAACGTAGGCATTTGATCACAAAGTAGGCATTTGATCACAAAGTAGGCATTTGATCACATAGTAGGCATTTGATCACAACGTAGGCATTTTGATCCAATGTTGTGCACCTGACGCTTGACGGCGTCAATGGTAAATGACGCTGACGGCGTGATTTGTCAAATTGACGGTGAAAATAGTAAATTACGCCGTCAATCGTCAGAGTTTAGTGACGGTAACGCCGTTATTTACGATCGTTACTTACGGTGCCATTTTTGAATGACGCCGTATGTGCACAACACTGATTTGATCACATAGTAGGCATTTGATCATATAGTAGGCAATTTGGAACCTCTTTCTTGTGCTGTTAATAGGGTTGGCCAAAACCATACATTTATAGGTATATATAGGGTTGTCCATAACCGTATATATACGTGTTTATACACCGTATATCTGATGATTTCCAAGCCAACATTACCGTATGTACACCGTATATTTATGGTTCTGGCCACCCCTAGGTATATACGGTGTACAATCGGTATTCTTAGCAAGGACATTGTGTGTGTGTGTTTATCACCATACATTCGGTAACAGACGGTGCAGATAGACGGTGCTTGCCGACCCTAGCTGTCTATCATGTGCTAAAAATGTTATCTGCGTCGAAAGGAAGCACTACTGTGATACTGTGATGCACATAACCGTCTTCCACATGCCACAGGCACCCCTTGTTTTGTGATCAAGCAGGTGTGCGTAGGTGTGCGTAGGTGTGCGCAGGTGTGCGTAAGTGGACGACGTGTGTCTCCATTTCAGCCAGGCGTGAGTCCTTTCACGTGCTGACGCACGCTTTTTAAGGTGTGAAGAAGCGTGTGTGCGTGAATTGGTGACGTGTGTCTCCATATCAGCCAGGCGTGAGTCCTCTCACGTGCTGACACACACTTTTATGATGTGAACAAGTGCTTGTTCATGGATGGGTGACATGCACATGCATGTCAGCCAGGCGTGAGTCCTTTCACGTGCTGACGCACTCGTTTTTGGTTGTGAAGAAGCGCGTGTGCATGAATTGGCGACGTGTGTCTCCATATCAGCCAGGCGTGAGTCCTTTCACGTGCTGACGCACTCGTTTTTGGTTGTGAACAAGCACGTGTGCGTGTGCATGAATGGGCGACGTGTGTCTCCATTTCAGCCAGGCGTGAGTCCTTTCAAGTGCTGACGCACACTTTTTATGATATGAAATATGAACAATATTTTTCATGGATGTGCAACATGCACATGCATGTCAGCCAGGCGTGAGTCCTTTCACGTGCTGACGCACTCGTTTTTGGTTGTGAACAAGCAATTGTGCATGAATGGGCGACGTGTGTCTCCATTTCAGCCAGACGTGAGTCCTTTCACGTGCTTACGCACGCTTTTTATGATGTGATAAAGCGCGTGTTCATGGATGGGCGACATGCACATGCATGTCAGCCAGGCGTGAGTCCTTTCAAGTGCTGACGCACACTTTCTATGATGTGATAAAGCACGTGTTCATGGATGGGCGACATGCACATGCATGTCAGCCAGACGTGAGACCTCTCCCATGTGCTGACACACGCTTCTTTCTTTTGAAAAACAAGCAGGTCTGTATGCAGAGGGCTATGGGGAGGACCTCACACCCTAGCGGGAAAATTGGAAAGGAAGTGATCCCTATTGTGAAGGCAATGGACAGAGACATGCGCAGTGGTGAGTGGTGGTGTGGGGGAGGCTTGCATGTCGTGTGCATCATATTGAGACAGGCAGCGTGTGTACGAGTGTGTGTTGGTGCCATGTTGTGGGGGTGATATACACAGGTGCAGTGTGTGGCGTTTTATCATATTCATGCAGTCAGCGTGTGTGTGAGTGCACAGAGAAGAGTGCGTGTTGGTGCCATATTGTGGGGGTGATGCACACAGGTGCGGTGTGTGGTCTATCATATTCATGCAGTCAGCGTGTGTGTGAGTGCATAGAGAAGAGTGTGTGTTGGTGCCATATTGTGGGGGTGATGCACACAGGTGCGGTGTGTGGTGTTCATCATACTCATGCAGTCTGCGTGTTTACGAGTGCACAGAGGAGAGTGTGTGTTGGTGCCATATTGTGGGGGTGATGCACACAGGTGCGGTGTGTGGTGTTCATCATATTTGTGCAGTCAGCGTGTGTGCGAGTGCACAGAGGAGAGTGCATGTTGGTGCCATATTGTGGGGGTGATGCACACAGGTGCGGTGTGTGGTGTATATCATACTCATGCAGTCAGCGTGAGTACGAGTGCACAGAGGAGAGTGCGTGTTGGTGCCATAATGTGGGGGTGATGCACACAGGTGCGGTGTGTGGTGTTCATCATATTCATGCAGTCAGCGTGTGTGCGAGTGCATAGAGGAGAGTGTGTGTTGGTGCCATATTGTGGGGGTGATGCACACAGGTGCGGTGTGTGGGAAGGTGGAAGGCTGGCATGTGGTGTGTGTATTAGTGAGACAGTCTGTGTGTACAAGTGTGTATGTGTGTTGGTGCCATGTTGTGGGGGTGATGCACACAGGTGCGGTGTGTGGGAAGGTGGAAGGCTGGCATGTGGTGTGTGTACTATTGAGACAGTCTGTGTGTACGAGTGTGTGTGTGTGTGTGTGTGTGTTGGTGCCATATTGTGAGGGTGATGCACACAGGTGTGGTGTGTGGAAAGGTGGAAGGCTGGCATGTGGTGTGTGTAATAGTGAGGCAGTCTGTGTGTACCGCTTGGGTCAGCAGTGTGCGTGTGTGTTTGTGTGTGTGTGTGTGTACATGGCAGTGGCATTTGCATACACAAAGGAGTGAGCAGTTCCCTTGCGTGAAAGTATCTCTGTTATGTGAATAACTAGTTATGTGGAAAACATGTGGGTAATAGTAGAAAAAAAGAATCATACAATTAAGAAAGAACCATCATGCGTCATCGTTTGGAATAAAAGTCAAAGCATGCATTGGCGGGAATAAAAGTTCAAGCATGCATTGTAATTTTCTGCATGTTGACATTTAGCCAAGGCCCAAGTTGTTGCCAAACATTGCTAGACAGCATTCCCCCGGGCAAAGGCCATGTACTTATTTATGCTGTAGCTTGTTTTGTTTTGCTGCCTGCATAGTTTTTCTTTTCTTTTCTTTTCTTTTCTTTTCTTTCCTTTTCTTTTCTTTTCTTTTCTTTTCTTTTCTTTTCTTTTCTTTTCTTTTCTTTTCTTTTCTTTTCTTTTCTTTTCTTTTCTTTTCTTTTCTTTTCTTTTCTTTTCTTTTCTTTTCTTTTGTTTTGTTTTGTTTTGTTTTGTTTCATATCTGTATGAATTATCTTGGTGCAGCGCTGGAAGCACATGCTCAGGGTTAGCCAATGGCCATAACCGAATCTACACATCATACATGACCGCATATGTAGGGCTGTCCATAACCGAATCTACACATCATACATGACCGCATGTGTACGGTTGGCCATAACCAAATCTACACATCATACATGACCGTATGTGTAGGGTTGTCCAGAACCGAACCTACACACCGTACAATGTGTAAGGCTGGCCAGAACCGAATCTACACACCGTACATGACCGCATGTGTAGGGCTGGCCAGATCCGTATATATATATTTACATGCACCGTATATTTGGTGATTTCCCAGCCAAAAATACCGTGTGTACACCGTATATATATGGTTTCGGCCAACCCTACGCATGTATGGTAGTTCCCTCGCAAGAAGTACCGTACATATGCTGTATGTACGTATATATAAATTTACCACTTGGTATACTACTTGCAGCTTGTCACTACCCAGCTTCTTACCCTGTCTACAACATGCAGCCTGTTACTCCTTGCAGCTAGTTACTACAGCCCAGCTTCTTACCCTGTCTATAACATGCAGCTTGTCAGGGCACGCATATATGTATGCGTTTGATATATATGTTTTAATGTACAACTCTGGCCAACCCTAACCCTACGCATGTATGGTATTTCCCTCGCAAGAAGTACTGTACATATGCCGTATACATGTATTTGATATGTATGTTTTTAGGTACAACTCTGTCCAACCCCTGCACATGCATTGCCTGCATCCTGCACTGCCATAAACATATGGCATGGACTATATATTATATATATATCGACAAATATGCATTTATGTACATTTCTGGCCAACCCTGCACAAGCTTTGCCTGCATCCTGCACTGCCATATACACATGGCATGGACTGATTTCATAAACACACTGGGTTTACTTTGATGATGCGCTGCAAGAGCGCCCCCTCAGTGCACAAGGGCATCAGTGCGGCAAAATTTAAGATCTTGCTTTTACGATGACGGTTAAAAACGCGTTGCAGGTGCTCCCCCCTCCGTTAGCGAGGGTATCAGTCCAGTTAAACTTGGTTCATACTCTTACGATGGCCCATGCCTACGCACTGCAGGCGCTCCCCCCTCCGTGAGCGAGGGCATCAGTGGGGTCACATACTGCAGGAACGACCAGGAGATAGCCGGCACACTGCAGGTAATAATGAGTGTGCTGCAGTTCACTTCAGAACGTGCTGCCATGCGTTTTGGGGGTGACCGGGAGATAGAGTAGTTAGGACGCTTCTGGTACTAATGAGTGTGCTGCAGTGCACTTCAAAATGTGCTGCCTTGCGTTTCAGGGGTGACCGGGAGATAGCTAGGACATTTCTGGTACTAGTGAGTGTGCTGCAGTGCACTTCAGAATGTGCTGCTGTGCGTTTCAGGGGTGACCGGGAGATAGCTAGGACACTGCTGATAACAATGAGTGTGCTGCAGTGCACTTCGGAACGTGCTGCCGTGCGTTTTGGGGGTGACCGGGAGATAGCTAGGACACTGCTGTTATTAATGAGTGTGCTGCAGTGCACATTGTTTAGGAATGGCCAGGAGGGGGCCAGCGCTTTGCAGGTGGTAGTGAGTGTGCTTTAGTTGAAGTGCTTTTAGGAATGGCCAAGAGGTAGGTATTCCATTCCCATAATTGTTTAAGAGCACCATCTCTAGGCCTGCACACAGTTCTGCCAAGCGGCTCGCACAGAGTCACTGGTCATTAGTCCAGGGTCACTAGTCGTCCAAGGTCACTAATCGTCCAGAGTCACTAGGAGCTACTAGTCCAGGGTCACTAGTCGTCCAGAGTCACTAAGAGCCACTAGTCCAGGGTCACTAGTCGTCCAGAGTCACTAAGAGCCACTAATGCAGAACCACCGGTCGTCCAGAGTCATTAGTAGCCACTAGTGCAGAACCACCAGTCGTCCAGAGTCACTAGGAGCCACTAGTCCAGGGTCACTAGTCGTCCAGAGTCACCCTATCACTGATGGTATTTAAGAAAAGGTACGGTTACATATGCCTCAGGGGCATCTGAGCGGAAGCCTGGAGAAAAGCCTGTAACCACACCTAGCTAAACAAAAGGGCAAGCGTCTATGATAAGCAAGCGAAAGCACGGGGGAAAAATGATGGTACTTAGGTTGACCCAATGTGAGTGCATGCACTCCCGTTGCAGGCGTGGTCGTTGTATTTGTGTGGTAAAAAAGGTGCATACATCAGGCAGGCAGCATGCAGCAGAACACACTTCCCTGGTTATATCAAGGAAAGCAGGCACAAGTACAGTGTTAAACATGTGTAGGGACAGTGGGACGTGGTACCCAAGACCCATAAGCATGCAGATACAGATACTGTACACACAGATACAGATACAGATGCAGATGCAGATACTGCACACACAGCACACAGATACAGATGCAGATACAGAGGCAGATACTGCACACACAGATACAGATGCAGATACTGTACACACAGATACAGATGCAGATACAGATGCAGATACTGTACACACAGCACACAGATGCAGATACAGATGCAGATACTGTACACACAGCACACAGATGCAGATGCAGATACAGATACTGTACACACAGCACACAGCACACAGATACAGATACAGATACTGCACACAGAGCACTCAGATACAGATGCAGATACAGATACAGATACTGCACACACAGCACACAGATGCAGATACAGATGCATATACTGTACACACAGCACACAGATACAGATGCAGATACAGATACAGATACTGCACACACAGCACACAGATGCAGATGCAGATACAGATACTGCACACACACACACAGCACACAGATACAAATGCAGATACAGATATAGGTACTGCACACACAGATACAGATGCAGATGCAGATACAGATGCTGTACACACACGCGCACGCACGCACGCACGCAGGCTTGGCAGAACTACTGTGTAGGTGGGAATGAGCCCCCCCCTGGAAGTGGTGGAGCCCCACTGCAGACGGGACGACGACAAGCGGTCAGTTTTGTTTTGTTCTCCTTGTTTGACAAATAGGATTTCATGCTTCGGTTTGGTATTACTTTCTGGCTGTTATTAGGCTGCGTTTGATACAATTTGTGCATATGCGTGCGTGGACTCATTCTACTGCAAGTGGTAATGCTCACGTTACGTTTTGTGCATATGCGCGTGTGGACTCGTTCTACTGCAAGTGAGAATGCTCACGTTACGTTTTGTGCATATGCGCGTGTGGACTCGTTCTACTGCAAGGGGTAATGCTCACGTTACGTTTTGTGCATATGCGCGTGTGGGCTCCCTCTGCTGCAAGGGGTATTGATGTTTCTATGTCACCGCCACTGGGTTCCACTGTTTCTGTGTCGTTTACTGAATCAGCGTTTCCTGGTTGAAAATGCTGTGTTCACTGAGGCATGAATAGCACCAAGGTTGGGGTGGATTTCTTGTGACTTGCAGAGCACGAGCACAGTGTGGACACACACACACACACACATACACACACACACACATACACACACACACTTACACACTTACACACTTACACACACATATGTGGTACAGTCACCACAAGTGTAATTGTGTGAGACATCTGCAACCCTGCGCACGCGTGCATAGGGACCGCCACAGCAACAGCAGGGATGCACATGTGTTGTAATTTAATAAATTGATAAAAGCCATTTGCAGCCCTCCACGCGTGTATTGGGACCACGGCAGCAGCAACAAGGGTGCACGTGCATCGTTTTGTTATCATAAGTTGAAAAGCTTATAATAAACGATTTGCAGCCCTGCACGCTCGTACAGGGACCACAGCAGCAGAAACAGGGGCGTTGCTTTGTTATTATGAGAGAAAAATTGTAATAAACCATATGCAGCCCTGCACACAAGTATGGTCTGGCCAACCCTACACATGTGCCATTAATTAACAAATTGGTAATAATTTACCCCTGCATGCATGTACAGGGACCACCGCCGCAGCAGCAGCAGCAGCAGCAGCAGCAGCAGCAGAAGCAACAGCAGCGAGTAGGGCAGGGTCTATCAAGTACCACTGTCCAAGGCAGCCCTGCAAAGAAAGCCAAGCCTGCACCACACGCATCAACTGCCTCAGTGAACCTGATGCAGTCCCTGTTTGTGCGACCCAAGGTGATTGAGCGTGTAAAGGAAAACACTCCTGTATGAATAAATCGAGTTTAGAACTAATTCATCAACTGCCTCAGTGAACCTCATGCAGTCCCTGTTTGTGCGACCCAAGTTGATCGAGCATGCAAAGGAAAACACTCCTGTTTGAATAAAATCAAGGAGCTGAGCACTAGTTCATCAACTGCCTCAGTGAACCTCAGTGCCTGTAGTAAGAAAAATTCCGGTAGAAGATCAAGCTTCCATAATTGAAAAAAAACAAGCAGCTGGGCCTCTTCCTGCACCCACTCTGCCTCGATGACCTTTACACAGCCCCTGCTGCAAGAATAAATCTGGTAGAACACTGAGTGAACGCCTGCGATCAAAGAGGGACAAGCGATTCCTCTTGCACCCACTTCCTTGATGATCTTCACGCAGATTCTGCTGCAAGAACAAATCCGGTAGAACACAGTGAACACCTGCGATCTACGAACAAGCAGAAATAAGGGTTTTGGCTTCCTCTTACATCCACTTCCTTCATGATCCTCACGCAGTCCCTGTTTGCACAATCTACTCCTGTTTGCACAACCTACTCCTGTTTGTCACAACCTACTCCTGTTTGTAACAACCTACTCCTGTTTGCACAATCTAGAGGTTCCTGCACATTGAGCACCTGCGTCCAAAGACGACCAAGCCTGCGGCTTCCTTGCCTCTGCAGACCTGCACTTAACCTGTGCTTGTTTGTGCATTGAAAGGGCCAATGCATGATGCGATCAGCCATGGGCCCTGCACCAGCTTCATCAGTTTGATCAATCAGTTTTTGAAACATGCTACGTCGGGACATTCCATACAGAGGCAGGGACCCCAGGCCCTCATATCATCTGATCATCTGCTTCCTGCTCGTGTTCTTTAAGCAGCCATGTCTGTTTCAGCGGACCTTTTAGGTTGAATAGGAACTGCTTCATTTTGAGTATGAAAATCTGGCACACAATAGAAGACCATCGCTGTTGATTAGATGAGTACTCATGCAGCTGGGCATGCTAAAACGCTAGGAGATGTGACCTCTAAGGAACCAGGGCTTGAAAAGGCTCATAACCCATCAGATGCCTTCAATGTCGTGAGAAACGCTTGCTGGCTGATTTCAGGACGGCCCTCATCCAATCCCAATCAGATGCCTTCAATCCAGTCCCAATCAGATGTTTCCAATCTAGTCCCATCAGATGCCATCAATCCAGTCCCATCAGATGTTTGCAATCCAGTCCCATCAGATGCCTTCAATCCAGTCCCATCATATGCTTTCCATCCAGTCCCAATCAGATGCCTTCAATACAGTCCCATCAGGTGCCTTCAATCCAGTCCCATCAGATGCCTTCAATCCAGTCCCATCAGATGCCTTCAATCTCATGAAAAACGTTTGCTGTCTGATCTCAGGACGGCCCTCTTCCAGTCCCATCAGATGCCTTCAATCCAGTCCCACCAAATGCCTTCAATCTCATGAAAAACGTTTGCTGCCTGATCTCAGGACGGCCCTCTTCCAGTCCCAATCACCTCGACAGCATCAGAGCCATCATCAGCCCCACCGCCAGCTTCTTCATCATCAGCAGCAGCAGGAGCAGAAGTAGCTGCAGGAGCGCAGCCAGGTGCAGCATCACGCCTTGGCCGATGCACTCGCGTGTGGAACCACTACCAGCAAGCCCTGTATTATATCGCGCTTGACCCAAGCAAGTAAGGAGCGTGTTGCGTGCAGGTGTGCGTGTGTGTGCTTTTGTTTGTGTCTTTCTGTGGGTGTGTGTTTGTATCTATGTGTGTATGTGTGTGTGTGTGTGTGTGTGTGTGTGTGTGCGTGTGTGTGTGTGAGTGTGTGTGTGCGCGTGTGTGTATGTGTGCATGGGTGTATGCGTGTGCATGTGCCTTCTCACACAGGCCTCCCTCTTGAGCATTCATGGGCCAATGTCTTCCATTGATCACAGTTTAGCCTTGCAAGGCCAACTGCTTAAGCTCCCCGTGCCCACGTAATCTTATGCACATACCCTGGTTGATTCAAATGACATGTCATGTTGCAGCAGAGCGCAACATTTTATTTTGAGCAGAGAACAGCAAAATATATATGATGAGGTTCATAGATAAAAAGGATCAATCATAGTATGCCCCCACCATTGAGATACCGTTTTTAGGTGTAGCAACTCGTGTATGTGGGTCTGTAGAAGGGGTAGTGGAGTCAAGGAAGCATACAAAAAGGGAAGCAGGGTGCATATGCGCACTATCGCATAGTGGTGTACGTGCATACACACACATTACTAGTCGTGCGCGCACACACACACAGAAACACACACACACACACAGACGTGTGCACTTCTTGTGGTTGCAGGATCGACAGGAGCGTGCAGAGAGATGCGCACGTGGATGAGTTGTGTATCAGGATCCGTGACATGTGAGTGCGTGGGGTTTGTGTTTAGAAGGATTGGTAGGGATCATTCAGATGTTGAGGCGTGTGTATAGGTAGAGGTGAGGCCAGGTAGTAGGGTGAATGTGCTGCTGAGGTGGTGGTATGCACGTTTACGTGGGTATGTAGCAGGGTCTGTGGTGTTAAAGAAGCATACTAAAGGGGAAGAAGGGCACGCACACACACTTGCACGTAAGGGCATAAGATGTATACACATGCACACACACACACACACACACGCGCACGCGCGCGCGCACACACACACACACACACACGCGCACACACACACACACACACACACACACACACACACACACACATGTACACACTAGTACACGTGCACATGCACTCTGATGCTTTAGGATGCACCCACTTTTTGTAGCAGCTGTAGGTCAGTGGCAATACAAGGGTTACAGGAGTTATAAGAAGTGCGCAGCATACAAACAGGAAAGAGGCACGTACTAAGTACGGTTGATGCGTGACAGCACGTGAGGGAGCAGAGACCCTGCTACATACATTGCATTTAGGGCCTGCTCGTGCACCACAGCTGTCCTGAAGGCAAGCTCCGCGATCAAGTACTCTCTTAGCCTCTGTGTTTACTATCCCCACACACATTTTCACCTACAATGCATAACCCTCCTGCCTCCTGCTGTTCGTGCACCGCAGCTGTCCTGAAGGCAAGCTCCGCGATCAAGTACTCTCTTAGCCTCTGTTTACTATTCCACACACATTTCCACCTACAATGCATAATTCTCCTGCCTCCTGCTCGTGCACGTACTGCAGCTACCCTAAAAGAAAACTCCACGCCCTACATAACCCTCCTGCCTCCTGCTCGTGCACTGCAGCTACCCTAAAGGAAAACTCCACGCCCTTGTGGTGCCCCGAGAGCCAGGCCTGGACACAGTCGAAGACCTCCAAATACGCCACCTCCCTCTGCTTGCCCACATGCGTAAAGTGGCCTTCCAATGGATTTGGGCATGCCAACAGCAACAACAGCAGCAGCAGCAGCAGCAGCATGTGTTCCGCTTGGGATTTCACACCATCCCCAGGTGTGAGGGTGTGGGTGTGCATGTATTTTTGTGCTGGTGTGTGTGTAGATGTGTCTGTGTGTGTACATGTGTATATGTGTGTGTTTGTGTGTATGTGTGTACATATTTGTGTGTGTACATGTGTGTGTCCATGTGTTTGCGTGTGTGTGTGTGTGTGTGTTTGTGTGTGTGTTTTGTGTGTGTGTGTGTGTGTGTGTGTGGATGGACAGCTGCACATGCAGTACGGCAACCCCCACATCAGTTAAGGGCGTGCAATTCGATTCTTGTCCCAGACATTATTGATCAATCATGAATCATCTTTTATCAGTGCTCCAATTGTTCAGGTTTTTCAGGCCCAGCCTGCAACCCTCCTGACTCTACTGCTTTCCTTTTCTTCTTCTGTGGTGAAATTGCTGCGGTGGAGGAGTTTTGTTGTAACCAGCACCAAATTGGAGTGTCTCCTCAAAAGATGTGGGGAGTGGCTTCACTGCCTGCATGATGTCTCCTTTCTTTGCTTTTCAATACCAGCAGCGTGCAGCGACGCAGTTGGACCCTCTCCCTTGTCTGTACCAGCCAAAGTAAACTGCCACGGGTAAAGGAAATGAAATCTTGTGGGGGTGTCTCAAACCAGTTCCTGGAGTCCTTTGAGGCTCTGAGAAGGTACAGAATAGAGCAAAAAGATTAACTACGCAGGCAGAGGAACCACTCCCCACATTGATTTAAAAGAGGAGCCACTTTAATTCCGGGTACTGTAAAACTCCTCCACCACAAATGCCCACAAATGCCATGGGTACCTAACTATGGCTGCCAATCTTGAACTGCCTGCTTTTGAAAATGTTGCTTCTTCCTTCTGCATTCAGTTTGCTAGCAGATCGTTCATGATCGCCCTCCTTGCTACTCCCTTCCACACGCAAAATTGTGCATTCCATCAGTCATGCGTAGGGTTGGCCAGAGCCTTATTTATGTATATATACGGTGTGTATACGGTATACTTGGCAGGGAAATCACCAAATATACGGTCATATACAGTGTATATATACGATTCTGGCCAACCCTAGTCATGCGCTCTCCACACATACAGAGCCAAAATATAAACTCGTGCTCTCACATCGAAAAGTATGAGCTTAATTACATAGCCACCAAAGCACGCGCGCACAGGGACGCGCCTTAGAAAAGGCGCTCAAGTGAATCAAAGGCATGCATGCGCAGTCTAGCTTTTGATGCATTCCTAGACCAAGGAGTAGCAAGGTTCACGCTCTTGGTACTTGTACTCATGCACGCTTGGATTCACCACGAAACTGGGTCTGAAACACATTATGGCAGGCTGCTAGCTATATCAGCAGTGCTCATCCTGCTTGCTGACTCTAATTACCTGCATTTGCAAGTGGCCTTTAAAGATCTGTGTGGCAAACATGTTCTGCTCCTCGTCACATTCAGCTGCCGCCAGCTTCACTTACACGTGATCTCTCAAGACCTGTGTGGCGAGTACATGAAGAAAAAGGACCACTTTCTACGCTTTGCGACGCCCTTCTTCCTCTCCCTTGAATACGTAAGTATTTGCACGATTTTTCTGCTCGAACGTGTGAGCATGACTGTGAGCATGGAGCTGAGCTAGCCAAAAAGAAGGAGGAAGGAAACAGACAGGCAGTCATCATAACTTCTTCACACATGCATCCTTCACGTTACAAATCAAATGTCTATCCAAGACGAGGAGGTGTCCGATTAACCAGTCCCGTAACACTCTTCCACCACTGAAAATAAGACCCACAATGGATTGGGGATCAGGAGGCGCAATTTGATCAAACTCACAGATCATAAAGCAGGGACCATGATTTAAATGCTATCACAGACATTAGGACTTGGTGGAATGGGGGTCAGGGGGTTCAATTTGGTCAAACTCACAGATCATAAAGTAGGAATCACGATTTAAATGCCACCACTGAAATTAGGACTTGGTGGAATGGGGGTTAGGGGGTTCAATTTGGTCAAACTCACAGATCATAAAGCAGGAATCACGATTTAAATGGTATTACATGATGGGCATCTCCAACACAATTTTCCCGGATTATAAAGAGAAATCCAAGCCTTATGACACAGGCGCTTATTCATGTGCGCACACTTAGAAAACCTACCAACAAAATACACCACTGAACTGGCATACACGCACTAATGACAGCTACAGCACCAAAAATGTATGATCACCAAGTGTTACACATTCCTTGTGCACGTTCACGCATCAATAGCATGTCGATCTTCCAAGGCCGCTTGTCTGCATGCACATTCAGTTCTCCTAGGGCATATACAACGGTCCTAAGCCACATCTCCTAAGGGGAAAGAAAAAGAGGCAGGCCAGACCATGCTCACACTGGAGCAGGCATGCAAATTCATTCCACCTCTAACACCAAATCATGCACAATCTTAAATCCACAGGTGGAGGAGCAGCTCTTGATGCACGGGCGAGTGGCTTGCGATGATGCAGTGGCCGTGCGGTGCCTCGCAGCGCCCCTGAGATGCCACAGGTATCGTCAATTATTTCTTTCAACATGCAGTGGCCACGCGGTGTCTCGCAGCGTCCCTGAGATGCCACAGGTATTGTCAATTCCGTCTCGCAACTATGCAGTGGCCATACGGCGCTTAGCAGTGCCCCTGTCAATCCATCGGTGCTGTGGATAATTTGTACCTAAGGCTGTCACGCGTACTTGAATTCAATTACCACGTCCAGGTATCAGCCACAGGTGTGGCCTTGCCTGTCATTTCTGTTTGATCAATCAGAAGGAAGACAGGATACATAATTGCACGGTTCCTCGCCTATCTGAAACCTGACTTTCTGTAATAGCATCGAATGCTCAGCAGGTACCTCGCACTTGCAGTTGTGTTCCCAAGTGAGTGCCCCTTTCCTATAGCCAGGCGACAAAACATGCCAATTTAATGACGTTTTGTGCACAACTGTAGCTGCGTGCCAACATTGTGCTTATCTTGATTTGTTTACAGATGCGGCTCCGCGTCCGCTAATTTCCCCCAGCTAAAGGCGCACCTCATGAAGTGTCGTGCCATTTTCCAGTCAAGTGACGCTGTCCAGGCAGCAGATGTCCAGGCACACGCTCACTGACATACCGTGCTCGCCTTCATAAGTTTTGATTTGTAATTGGAAACACATAGTTATGTGCTATTTTTGCTCGTTTCGTCCTGGCAAGCGCCGTCCTGCTGCTTTTGCTGAGAAATTGTTGTTAACCCTTACATCTTGAAACTACCTGTATATATTCACGAAGTGTAATTCAAACTTGTCTTAACGACTTACGACAGGGACAAGTGGGGCATCAGGATGTGCGCACACAAGTGTGCGTGCGTTCGGGTACACGTTATGGATTGCCTAAAATTCAATTAAGAAAATACTCGCCATTGCACACGTCTAGTGCAAATTGCTGCCCGGTATGTTGTATCTTGTGATTTATAAAAAAGAAAAAGATGAACCACGATTGTTTAAGCTTTGAACGAAAGGAAGCTTGCCCTCGAAATTACGAACACTCAATAGTGGCAACCGTCGTAGACGTAGAAAGAAGCGGGTCATTTTGTTGATGGATGGCATTAGCAGTATAGTAGCCCCACCTGCGGACAGCGCCGTTTGAAAAGGGGAGGAACTTTGTTGGGCCTCCTCCCTTTCCCTTCTCTACTGGACAGCCAGGGCCGCTCCCTTGCAGCATGCAGCCAACATAGAACTAGCAGCAGGAGAAGCAGCAGTAGCAGCAGCAGCAGGAGGAGGGAGTCTGCTCGTTTGAAACATGCAGTCTTCGCAAGGGGCCCCGGTGGACGATGATGAGGTAAGTGTGGGCGCTTGCGCAGCAGGGGATGTAGAAAAGGAGGGAAGCATAAGTAATGGTGCATGCGCCGTACAAACCTATGCAGCGTGTCTGTGCTTGTCCTTGCATCAAGCTTCAGTTTGGCTGCTCGTTTCCTGTGTACAGCAGCATGCCACACACACTCATCATGCTGCAAATTTCTTCTGCATTCTTCTGCCAAGATGTCAGTGCTGCTAGGTGTGTGTTTCTTCCCATGCATCAACAAGCACCATGAACAATCATCGGACAGAGGCACCCGCTGCAGTCAACACATTATATATCCTCTCAGTGAAAGACTGTGCACAAATCACGATAATTGGCGCTGGGGGGAGAAATCCCGTTTTCGAGGGGACGGAGCGATCGCTGCCGAGTGCCCTATAATCGACTGGCAAACCTAGTCTGCCGAAATGAAATGTAAAGCGACTGACAAACACACACACACACACACACACACACACACACACACACACACACACACAACACACAACTCACACACACACACACACACACACACACACACACATGAACACACACACACACACACACACACACACACATGCACACTCACACACATGCACACACATGAACACACACACACACATACATGCTCGCACACGCATGCACACACACACATGCACACACACATACATACATACACAACACACACAGGTGGTTGAACAAGATCCAGAAGGTCGCTACTATAGGTACCGTGAGACAGTGGGCAGGGGTCGGTTCAAGCAAGTGTGGAAGGCCTTTGACACGCACATCGGCATCGACGTAGCATGGAGCAAAATCAGCGCGGACTCCGGCTTCCTGCACTTCAGTGAGGAGCAGCTAGGAGCTGTGGTGGCTGACATCCAAAAGGGCTTGGAGCTGGAGCACCCCAACATCATCAAGTGTTACAAGTGCTGGACGGACAGCAGTAGCATCAACCTCATCACAGAGCTGTTCACCTCCGGCAACCTGCGCCAGTACCGCAACCTGCACAAGCACCTGGACCTCAAAGCGGTCAAGCGCATGGCCCGCCAGATCCTGCGGGGCCTGGAGTACCTGCACAGCATGCAGCCCCCTGTCACACACGGAGATCTGCGGTGTGACAAGATCTACGTGAACGGCCACAGTGGGGAGATCAAGATCGGGGACCTGGGCCTGGCCACCCTGCTGCCCTACCGCTGGCACGAGGAGCTTGCCCCTCCCGCAGCCGCCAACACCACTGGCACCAGCACAGCAGCAGCAGCAGCAGATGGGAGGGGGGGGGCCCCGTCGTCTGCATCGCCTTCTGCCTTAGAACAGGCAGACTCCAGTCACCAGCCCCAGGGGCCGTACGACACGGCTACTGACATCTTTGCCTTTGGCCTGTGCCTGCTGGAGCTGTTGACACTCAAGCAGCTAGACCCGCAGCACTGCAACGACTACAACGAGCTGCTGACGGAGGTCCCAGACGAGGACAGCCGGCAGTTTGTGCGGGTGCGTGTGTGTGGGTGTGGGTGTGGGTTTGTGGGTGTGTGAGTTAGGTTAGGTGTGGGGGAGGAAAGGGTATAGGCATGTGTGTGTGCGCATTTGTACGAGTTGGTGTAGGTAGGGGGTGGGATGGTGGATATGGGGCTATAGGTCTGTGTGTGCGAGTGTGCGTGTGTGTGTGTCAGATTGATGGCAGGTTGTGCGTCCAGCTCAGTCTCTCTCACAAAATACAATAAAGTTGCAGTCATGCAGGATGAAAATTTTGCTGGGACTTTGGCAGTGATTGCCTGCCATTCTGGGTAGGGGTATGTGATATGCGGAGTGAGAGTCGCAGATGGAGGGCCGACTCTTCCCTTGTGCGTGTGTGTGCGTGTGTGTGTGTGCGTGTGTTCGCGTGCGTGCTGCGTGCCCGGGTGTGTGCGTGCGTGTGTGTTTGTGTGTGTGTGTGCCAGTTGTATTCAGGCAGTGAAGTGGTGCTTATGATTTGGTCAAGAGTGCAACAAAATTGCAGCAGCTCCTATGTGTGTATGTGCGTACGCTTGTGTTTGTATGAGGTGTGTGAACTTATAGCCCCCACCACCATCACACACACACACAACAACAACAACAACAATAACAACAATAACAACATGCACACACTCACAACAACAACAACATACACAGAAATGTGTGGCTCCTGTGGACCAGAGGCCGAGCGCGATGCAGTTGTTAGAAGACCCCTTCCTGTCAACAAAGAAGGGTCCACCCCAAGGTGTGTGTGTGTGTGATTGTGAGTGTGTGTGTATGTGTGGGTGTGGGTGTGGGTGGGTGAGTGTGTGGGTGGGTGGGTGGGTGGGTGTGGGTGGGTGGGTGGGTGTGTGTGTGTGTGTGGCGCCTCCCCTGCTGCGTGTTAACCTCAGAGTTGTAAGTGTGGTGGGTGTATGGGTGTTGGTTCCTTTTATTCAAACTGTGGGTCTGGATTCCTGTAGTTCCTGACTTGTTCATGTTATGATTGCCCTTCAAGCCTCAGGGCTGGGTTTGTCCACTGCTCTCTCACCATTTGTCAGTACGTGACTTTGCAGCATGTGCTGCTTTGCTTTAAACACAGGCAGCTCATGATGCAAAGTTTCGTGCTGATTCTTCGTAAGGGGCGGATTGGCGTGCGCGCACACACACACGCGCACACACACACACACAAACACACACACACACACACACACACACACACACACACACACACACACACACACACACACACAAACACACACACACACACATGTATACACACAGGGGATAGTGAAGCGCACTTAGGGGGCGGTATCAGTAGCAAAGGTATGGCAGAGGGGCTCATGAAGGAGAAGCGGAAAGCAGAGGAATCAAGTAATGACCCCCAGGTGTGTAATAAGTGTAGTTAAATATGTGCGCAAGTGTGCGTGTTGCGGTGCATGTTTGTGGGGTGTGGGTGTGGGTGCGCGTTTGTCAGTGTGTGTCTATGTGTGTGTGTGTGTGTGTGTGTGTGCGCGTGTGTCAGTGTGTGTCTATGTGTGTGTGTGTGCGCGTGTGCAATGGAGAGGAAGGGAGTAAGACGCAGGGGTTGCACACACATACACGCATTCGCACACACCTAAACACACACATACACACACACACACACAACACACACACACACACGCACGCACACACACCTGCAGTCAGAGTCAGGTGCCCCCATCGCTGTGGGCAAGCTCAGGGGGGAGGACTACAACTTTGAGTTCCACGGCAAAGTCAAGGACGGCAAGATGCACTTCAGGCTGGTCATGACTGAGGCCGCAGCGGTGCGTTGTGCCTCTGTGTGTGGGTTTGTGGGTGGGGGTGGGTGGGTGTATGGGTATGTGTGTGTGTGTCTATATTTGTGTGGGTGGGTGTCAGTAGGTACCTCTGCCTAGGATGGGTGGGCCAAGAGAAACAAAGAAAAAATGGAGCAGTATTTGGGTCAAGCAGGTGCCTATCATTCATGAGTCTATGATGCCAACCATCCGCCTTTTGTGCACACTTTTAAGTTTGTTTAGGGCTGGCAGAACGTATTTTATTTACCATAGTATATTTCCTTGTACAAGAACAGTTTGCTGCTACACACACCGCGCACGCACATACACACACACACACATACACACACTCTCACACAAACACACACACACAAACACACACACACACACACACACACACACACACACACTCACACACACACACACACACACACACACCGCACACACACTGCACATACACACACACTGCACATACGTGGCTCTGACCTTCCCCCTGTTTTTTTGTGTCTGGCCTGGATTTCCTTGTCATTTCCTTGATCAATGTGCTCAAATGCGTGCACGCAGCCGTCATTGAATGATGGCTGTTACACTCTTAATGCTGGGCAGAGATAGGGATAATTCTGTAGGGTTGAAAGAACCGTGTTTATATACGGTGTATGTACGGTATTTTTGCAGTATTTTGGGCAATATTTTTGGCAGGACTAAACATACGGTCGTACACAATGTGAAAACACGGTTCTGGCCAACCCTGCGTATCTGTCACATCTTTAAAATGCTGCGCAGAGCCATTGCTAAGCATTCGCTGTCACACCTTGCAAATGCTGCGCAGAGCCATTGCTAAGCATTCGCTGTCACACCTTTTGACTGCTCAGAGCCATCATAGAGACATGACTGTCAAACTGTTATTGCTGCGCAGAGCCACTGTTACGCATTTGCTGTCACACGCTTAATGCTGCGCAAAGCCATTGCTACGCATTTGCTGTCACACTCTTAATCCTGCGCAAAGCCACTGCTACGCATTTGCTGTCACACGCTTAATGCTGCGCAGAGCCATTGCTAAGCATTTGCTGTCACACGCTTAATGCTGCGCAGAGCCACTGCTACGCATTTGCTGTCACACGCTTAATGCTG
>Ga0307945_1001139_pt1 | contig 20267 bp, 22 predicted proteins | sample OrgLakmetagen228_FD_201818 | JGI IMG/M metagenome (GOLD analysis project Ga0307945, IMG submission 201818) | Saline water microbial communities from Organic Lake, Antarctica - #228 | ecosystem: Environmental > Aquatic > Non-marine Saline and Alkaline > Saline | place: Antarctica: Organic Lake...
GTGGGTGGGTGGGTGTGAGCGTGTGTGATTTCCAGTTGCTCACTCAGTGCTGCAGCATCTGCACGTGCTCCTACGTGCAGCTCTTGCGGCAGCTATTCCTGAGCATGTGTGTGTGAGCGTGTGTATTTTAGTGTGCGTGTGTGTGTGAGGGAGGGGGGGGGGGGGATGGAGGAGGGAGCGTGTGTGTGTTCATGTGTGTCTGTGCATGTGGGTGAGTGTATGGGTGCGTGCATTAGCCTATGTGTGTCATTTAATGCATAACACTGCACGACTTCACCAACCTACTCTTAATTTGACCAGTCAGTGCAATAGACACACTGCCTACAGGATTACGCACACTGAGTGTAGCAGGTCCTTCCTAGCAAACTTGCAGAGGCAAACAAACAGGGCCATGGTGTAGGGTGCGGAACCTACTTTGCCACCTAAAAAAGGATGTGCGCACGTAACCAACATTTCAGCTCAGCCAGATCCGTACGAATTTGGTGCGTTCAAAAAAAAGGGTTAGCAAAATTTGAATAAATATATATACATATAGTTGCGGTGTGTGTATATATACTTGCGGTGTGTGTATATATAGTTGCGGTGTGTGTATATATATTTGCGGCGCACACAGGAATTCCAACAACACAACAATATCATTCCTGGCAGCTGCGTTTCCGAGCCCTTGCCAAAAGGTGCTATTGCCGCTTGCGATCACTTCTTCATAGTTCCCAGCAGACCCCTATAACTGCACGATCATGCACAAGGTGTGCGTGTACACAGTCATGCGCGAGAGGTGCATGCACACAGTCATGCACGGCCATGCACACAATCATGCACAAGAGAAAAGTTGTGTGTGTGTGTGTGGTTTGAGGACTCCGTTGTGGTGGCGCTGAGGCAGCTAACACATCCCAAGGCACACACACACAGAGTTATTTCCCACCCTACAAGCATGTACGCTAACACATCCCAAGGCACACACACACAGAGTTCTAGCCCACCCTACAAACATGTACGCTAACACATCCCAAGGCACACACACGCTTGCAAAGCACTTGTACGCTTGCAAAGCACTTACTGTAAAGACATCCAGTGAAGAGACCTATCCGTGGGGACCCAAATAAAATAAGACCCATGAGAACGACACCTCATCAGGAAATAAGGAAATACATAGAAAAGAACACCTAGTAAGAAGGACACCATAAGAAGGTAACCTTTAGAAGGACACCCAGTAAGTAGGAATCCAGTAAGAAACAGACATATAAGACCGTAAGAAGAGGACACAAAAACAATTAGATTTGCGTCTCACCTCATTTTGAAACCAATTAGTTGTAAATGTATCTCACCTCGTTCTGAAACCAGCCGTACACCACTGCCGTCTCTTCATTCAGGTTATGAGGAGGGGGGGGTTGTCTGGCCTGTTTTGTTGCGCAGCAGAAAGCAAATTGTAATGAGAACAGGAACGCGGATGCCATGGAGGTGTTGTTCGTGTTGTAGATGATGGTGCTCTGATTTATTGCACAGCAGAAAGCAAATTGTAATGAGATCAGGAACGCGGATGCTGCGGAGGTGTTGTTCATGCTGTAGATGATGGTGCTCTATTTTGTTGCGCAGCAGAAAGCAAGTTGTAATGAGAGCAGGAGTGTGGATGCCGTGGAGGTGCTGTTCATGTTGTAGATGAGAATGCTCTGTTTGTTGCGCAGCAGAAAGCAAATTGTAGTGAGGAGCGTGGATGACATTTCAGCACCATTGGTGACTGGTTAGCTGTTGTTAGGAAGTAGCCTGTGTTAGCCTGTAAACACAACCACTCTACTGTCCCGTTGCTGATTTTGTAAAAGATGGATGGATGACGTTCGATGCAAGGAGTAAGTGCGAGGGAGAGGTGCAGAGGGGAGGATGAGTATTAAGAAGCGAGGAGTTTTCAGTTGCACAACTGCCATAGAAGGTGATGAATGATGTTTGATGCTGATCCGTAGGTCAAGGAAGAGAGATGTTTTCAGTTGCACAACTCAGGACATGTATTAACAAGAGAGGTGTTTCAGTAGTTGTCATGGAAGGCGATGAATGATGTTTGATGCCGATCTGTAGATTTAAGGAAGAGAGGAGGAGCGTAGGACAGCCCAGAGAGGAATCACGATGCATCAAAACTTTGAGCTTGCTAGGTTGTTAGTTACGTTAGTTACGCAAGCAGGAAAAAGGGCAGAACGGAGAGAGACCACGATGCATCAAAACCTTGAGGCAGCTTGCTAGGTTGTTAGTTACTTAGTTACGCAAGCAGGAAAAAGGGCAGCCTGATGGAAAAACAATAGAGAAACACAGATATAAAGCAAGAGTGATACAGTGACACATCACTTTTGCTGCACTGCAAGAACTGGACACACACATGACAAGCACGCACACACACACAAACACACACACATACACACACACACACACACACACACACACACACACACACACACACACACACATGAATGCAGTTGTCATGCTCCGGCACAAGAAGCATGATTATCCAAGTTCAGATTTCAACAACATTGTCAGACCATCCAACGTGAGGAGCACAATATTGTGTGTTTGGGATTTACCACAGGGAGCACAATATTATGTGATCGCACTCCAACACAACACATTATTGTGCGTTTAGATCTTAGCACAGTATTCTATGATTAAACTCCAGCACGAGGAATACTATATTATGTGATTATACTCTAGAACAACACGAAAACAACAATATTAAGTGTTTGGATTCTAACACAGGGAGCACAGTATAATGTGATTATACTCTAGAAGGATAGATATCATAAGGAGCGAAAGGTCTTACAAACTTCTTCAGGGGCACCCCCCAACCCATAAGTCAACCCTACCAGCCCCTCCCCCTTTTCTCCTCACCTCCTGCAGCACTTCCTGATGCTTCGCTGCATCCTTCCCTGCCTGCAGCCCCAGCTGCTCGGCCTCTTCGCTCGGTGGCACACTCCTGGACAGAGAGTCAACCTCCAGCTGCTGCTGCTGACTATCTGACAGCTGCACTCCCTCTCGAGCATCGGCCACCCGGTGTTGTTGCTGCTGCTGACTTTCTGACAGCTGCACTCCCTCTCTAGCATCGGCCACCTGGCGTTGTTGCTGCTGCTGACTTTCTGACAGCTGCACTCCCACTCGCGCGTCGGCCACCTGCTGCTGCGTGCGCTGCGCTTCCTCTCGCGCAGCCACCAGCTCCTGCTGCGTGCGCTGCAACTCCTCTCGCACATCTGACAGCTCCTGCTGCGTCCGCTGCGCTTCCTCTAGCGCAGCCACCAGCTCCTGCTGCGTGCGCTGCAACTCCTCTCGCACATCTGACAGCTCCTGCTGCAGCTGCTCCGCCATCTGTGCACGCTCAAGCACGCTGTGCAGCTGAAGCCCGATTTCGTGCACCTGCTCACGTACGCCTCCCAGCTGCTCCTGCAGCTCCTCTGCTAACTGCGCCTTGTCCAGAGCCTCTTGCAGCTGCTGCTCCACCTGCCGTGTGTGCTCATGCGCTTCCTGGAAGGAAGGGAGAGAAAAAGAAACCGGATGGGCATGTGTGTGTGATGTGTAGTCCCGCTAGTGCTTCTTGCAGCTGCTGCTCCACCTGCCGCGTGTGCTTGCACACACACACACACACACACACACACACACAAACATACACACACAAACACACACACACACAAACACACACACACACAAACATACACACATACACACAAACACACACACACGCACGCACAAACACACACACACATACACACAAACACACACACACACAAACACACATACACGCACACACACGCACACAACAAAGAATACATATGCCCACCTCTAGCTGTTGCTCAAGCCCCTCCTCACACACACGCACACGCACATGCTCACGCACACACACGCACACAACAAAGCATGCATGTGCCCACCTCTAGCTGCTGCTCAAGCTCCTCCTCGCAAGCAACTCCAGCGTCTGCCAGCTGCTGCTGAACTTCTTCTGCCGCACGCGCTTTTTCCAGCGCGTCTTTTGCTTCCTGCTCTGCAGCATGCACCTTCTCCTGTGCTGCTGCCAGCTGCTGCTGCAGCTCGTCAGCCTGCCCTGCTTTCTCCTGTGCTGCGGCCAGCTGCTGCTGCAGCTCTTCTGACTGCCCTGCTTTCTCATGTGCTGCTGTTAGCTGCTGTTCTGCCTGCTGCACCTGTTCTTGTGCTGCGGCCAGTTGCTGCTGCAACTCCTCTGCCTGCCCTGCTTTCTCCTGTGCTGCTGCCAGCTGCTGCTGCTGCAGCTCCTCTGCCTGCCCTGCTTTCTCCTGTGCTGCTGCCAGCTGCTGCTGCTGCAGCTTCTCTGCTTGCTGTGCTTGCTCGCCTGCTTTAGTCAACTGTTTCTCTACCTGCTGCACCTTTTCTTGTGCTGCAGCCAGTTGCTGCTGCAGCTGCTGCTGCAGCTCTTCTGACTGCCCTGCTTTCTCATGTGCTGCGGCCAGTTGCTGCTGCAACTCCTCTGCCTGCCCTGCTTTCTCCTGTGCTGCTGCCAGCTGCTGCTGCTGCAACTCCTCCGCTTGCTGTGCTTGCTCGCCCGCTTTAGTCAACTGTTTCTCTACCTGCTGCACCTGTTCTTGTGCTGCAGCCAGTTGCTGCTGCAACTCTTCTGCCTGCCCTGCTTTCTCCTGTGCTGCTGCCAGCTGCTGCTGCTGCAGCTCCTCCGCTTGCTGTGCTTGGTTGCCCGCATCATTTAGCTGCCGCTCTGCCTGCTGCACCTTCTCTTCTGCTTCTGCCAGCTGCTGCTGCAACTTTTCTGTCAGCTGCACCTTCTCCTGTGCTGCTGCAAGCTGCTGCTGCAGCTCTTCTGCAAGCCATGCTTTATCTTGCGCTTCAGCAAGTCGCTGCTCAAGCTCTTGAATTAGCTGCATCTGTTCAAGGGTATCTGCCGTCTGCAGCTCTGCCTGCTGTAATCTCTCATGTGCATCTGCTAGCTGCTGTGCGCGCTGCGCTGCTTGCTGTGCTTGCTCTGTCAGCTGGGCCTCCAGCTCTGGCACTAGCAGTGCATGCTCTTGCACATCTGCTAGCTCCTGTGCGGCTTGCTCTGCTTGCTGCACTTGTTCGGCCAGCTGGGCCTCCAGCTCTGGCACTAGCAGTGCTTGCTCTTGCACATCTGCTAGCTCCTGTGCGGCTTGCTCTGCTTGCTGCACTTGTTCTGCCAGCTGAGCCTCCAGCTCTGGCACTTGCAGCGCTTGCTCTTGTGCATTGGCCAGCTGCTGTGCGTGTTGCGCTACCTGCTGTGCTAGCTCTGCCACCTTGGCCTCCAGCTCTGGCATGCGCAGCGCTTGCTCTTGCGCTTCAGTCAGCTGCTGTGCACGCTGTGCGTGCTGCGCTTCCAGCTCTGCCAGCTGCTCTACCAATGCTGCCTGCTGCTGTGGCTGCTGCTGCTGCTGCTGCAGCTCGCTCAGCTGCGCTTCCAGCTCAACGACCTGCTGCTGCGCCTGCATGTACAAGCACGATGTGAATGTGGGTGTGTAGGTGTGCATTATGTGTGCATGTGGTGTGTGGGTGTGGGTGTGGGTGTGGACGTGGGTATGGGTGTGTGTGCGTGTGGGTGGGTGTGGGTGTGTAGGTGTGCAATATGTGTGAATGTTGTGTGTGTGTGCATGTGTGTGTATGTGTGTGTATGTGTGTGTGTGCTTCCAGCTCATTGGCCTGCTGCTGTGCCTATGCGGGTACACACGATAAGTGACTGTGTGTTATGTGTATGTGTGTTAAGACTGTGAGTGCTTCCAGTTCATTGGCCTGCTGCTGTACCTATGCGCGCAAGTGAAGCCAGTGAAGCACGGGAGAGAGGGAATGAGCGGGACACACATGTGTACGTACTCGAACTGCTGACATCGCACCGGCTGGAATCCAATAACTTCACTCTACGGTGTATACGCACTCTACGGTGTACGCACACTCTACGGTGTATACGCAACCTCTACAGTGTATATGCACACTCTACGGTGTATACGCACTCTACGGAGTTTACACACTCTACGGTGTATACGCAACCTCTACATTGTATATGCACACTCTACGGTGTATACGCACTCTACGGTGTACGCACACTCTACGGTGTATATGCACACTCTACGGTGTACGCACATTCTACGGTGTATATGCACAGTCTACATTGTATATGCACACTCCACGGTGTATACGCAACCTCTACGGTGTATATGCACACTCTAAGGTGTATATGCACTCTACGGTGTATACGCAACCTTCACGGTGTACACACACTCTACGGTGTATACATGCTGTACGGTGTATACGCACTCTACAGTGTATACATGGAGTTGAACACAACCGTTTACGCACACTGTATATGACTGTATGTAAGCAAATTATCACCAAAAAGTGGAAAAGTGGAAAAAGGCACTAAGTACAATTCAAAGGTATGTAAGCAAATTGTCACCAAAAAGTAGAAAAGTGGAAAAAGGCACTATGTACAATTCAAAGGTATGTAAGCAAATTGTCACCAAAAAGTGGAAAAGTGGAAAAAGGCACCAAGTACAATTCAAAGGTATGTAAGCAAATCGTCACCAAAAAGTGGAAAGTGGAAAAAGGCACAAGTACGATTCAAAGGTATGTAAGCAAATTGTCACCAAAAAGTGGAAAAGTGGAAAAAGGCACAAAGTACGATTTAAAGGCTTTGAACTGCTGCTGTGCTGCTGCAGCTACTAACCTCTACATGCTTGCTGTTCATTTTAGATGCATGTAGTAATCACATGGTTCATATAGTATTCTCATGATGCATGTAGTACTCACATGATGGTGTGCGCAATCTTGACTCAAACATAAGACGTGCAATATACATTTTAGAGGTACGTAGTTGCTGCTGCTGCTGCTGCTGCTGCATCTTTTGCTCTCATTTTGTGCACAGATCATTTCAGATACGTGTACGTTCCACAAAAAGTTGTGCATAATGGTGCGCACGATGTGCAAGTCAAAGGTACGAAGTTGCTGCTGCTACTGCTGCTGCTGCTGCTGCAGCTCTGGACCCCTAATCTAGCGACAAAACTGTGCAGTGGCTAGGACTCAAGGTCCTTGGTCCACGTACAGTTCATCTTAAACACGTGTTACGTTTATATCTGTATGTGTATTTATTGTAAGTACAATTATATCATATGTATAATTGTTGTGTGTGTAATTGTTGTATACTTGTTCAACGTAATGGTATGTGCATCCCTTACCTCAAACGTAAGACGTGCGATGTGCATGTCAGAGGATCCTAGCTGCTGCTGCAGCTCTTGCACTAGTTGCTGCGTCTCCTCCAAGGCTCTGCTCTTGTGATTGTCTGCACGTTTTTTTTGAATGGGTGCATGTGGGTTGTGTGAGCATGCTTGTGTTTTGGTGGGCTCTGTGTGTGTATGTGTGTGTGTTTGTGCTTGTGTGTGAAAGTATATGCGTGCCTGTGCGTATGAATGTGTGTGTTTTTGTGTGGGGGGGGGGGGGGAGGGCAGCCGTCATCGAGAAGAAAAACCGCTTGCTCCAAGGCTTTGGCCTTGCACAGTCCTATGCGTGGCTACACACAGTCCTATGCGTGGCTATGCAGTCTTATGCATGGCTGCACACAATCCTATACGCGGCTACGCACAGTCCTATACGTGGCTACGCACAGTCCTATACGTGGCTACACACATTCTTATGCGTGGCCTTACAGAGTCCTATGCGTGGCTACGAACATTCCTATGCGTGGCTACGCAAAGTCCTATGCATGGCCTTACACAGTCCTGTGCGTGGCTACACACAGTCCTATGCGTGTCTTATCGGTTTCTTAACAGCGCGGCACACTTGTGAGTATAGCAAGAATATGATCACACCAGAATTCAAACCATAAACAGACTGAGATGGACACACGTCACTGTGTGTGTTTGTATGTATATGATCTCACCAGAATTCAAACCATAAACAGACTGAGATGGACACACATCTCTGTGTGCGTTCGTGCGTAAATGATCTCACCAGAATTCAACCATAAACAGACTGATATGGACACACATCTCTGTGTGTGTTCGTGCGTAAATGATCTCACCAGAACTCAACCATAAACAGACTGAGATGGACACACGTCTCTGTGTGTGTTTGTGCGTAAATGATCTCACCAGAATTTAAACCATAAACAGACTGATATGGACACACATCTCTGTGTGTGTTTGTGCGTAAATGATCTCACCAGAATTTAAACCATAAACAGACTGAGATGGACACACGTCACTGTGTGTGTTTGTGCGTAAATGATCTCACCAGAATTCAAACCATAAACAGACTGAGATGGACACACATCTCTGTGTGTGTTCGTGCGTAAATGATCTCAACAGGAATTCAACCATAAACAGACTGAGATGGACACACATCTCTGTGTGTGTTCGTGCGTAAATGATCTCAACAGGAATTCAACCATAAACAGACTGAGATGGACACACGTCTCTGTGTGTGTTTGTGCGTAAATGATCTCAACAGGAATTCAACCATAAACAGACTGAGATGGACACACGTCTCTGTGTGTGTTTGTGCGTAAATGATCTCACCAGAATTTAAACCATAAACAGACTGAGATGGACACACATCTCTGTGTGTGTTCGTGCGTAAATGATCTCAACAGGAATTCAACCATAAACAGACTGAGATGGACACACGTCTCTGTGTGTGTTTGTGCGTAAATGATCTCACCAGAATTCAAACCATAAACAGACTGAGATGGACACACGTCTCTGTGTATATTTGTGCGTAAATGATCTCACCAGAATTCAAACCATAAACAGACTGAGATGGACACACGTCTCTGTGTGTTTGTGCGTAAATGATCTCACCAGAATTCAAACCATAGACAGAATGAGATGGACACATGTGTCTGTGTGTGTTTGTGCGTGCGCATAAACATGCAAACCAAAAGGCTGAACCTGCCTCTTGATGGACCGAAGACACATGCACAGGGTTGGCCAGAACCATACGTACACGCGGTGCATGTACAGTATTTTTGGCAGGGTAATGACCAAATGTACGGTGTATGTACGGTGTTTTGGCAGGAGATTCATCATATAGACGGTCATATACGGCGTATGTAAGGAGCGTTGGCCAGGACCATATATATACAGTGTATAAACGGTAGTTTTTGGCAGGGAAACCACCAAATATACGGCCATACACGGCATGTATATACATACGGTTATGGCCAGCCCGACACATGCACAGTTTCTGCAGCTCTTGCATGCATGTCTGCTGTGCGTGCTGCAGCTACTCCATAAATGGCTCAGCCTCACAACACGCACAAAACACATACAAGCAAACAAGAAAGAGAAGCATGCATACGCATGAACAAGCATACACAGACACATATAGCTGCTGCATTGAGCTGCTGCTGCAGCTCCCTCACCGCCTGCTGTGCCTCTTGCACTTCACGGGAGTGCTAAACATGAGCGGCACAGTATACACACATACACACCGACCTGCTGCATTGAGCTGCTGCTGCAGCTCCCTCACCGCCTGCTGTGCCTCTTGCACTTCACGGAGTGCTAAACATGAGCGGCACAGTATACACACATATACACCGACCTGACGCATTGAGCTGCTGCTGCAGCTCCCTCACCGCCTGCTGTGCCTCCTGTAGTTGATGATGAGAGTGCTGAGGCTCCTGGTCGCGTTGATCTAAGGCCTGCTGAAGCTCCTCTGCACGAGCACGCTCCGTCTTGTGTGCCAAAGTCGCGTCCTCTGCTGCCTCCCTGTGTGTGTGTGTGTGTGTGTGTGTGTGCATGTGTGTGTGTGTGTGCATGCTATACCGTTCTACATATCGTTTATAGATCATCTTCTGCATGTGTGCCACAGCCGCGCTCTCTGCTGCCTCCCTGTGTGCGCGCACATGTGCTATTTACACCTGATCGCATGTCATTATTGCAATGTAGGGTTGGCCAGAACGATATATATATATATATATACAGTGTAAATACGGGGTATTATTTCGGCAAGGAGAACACCAAATATACAGTCATATACGGTGTACAAACACAGCTTTGGCCAACCCTACGCATCTGTAACACACTGTGCGTATTACTTATTTTGCACAAACACTGCACTAGGGTGCACTAGGCTGTACTTCGGTCTAGGGTGCACTAGGCCCCAAATGTGCTGTATTCAATTCTTTGAATGGGTGTGAATACGTATTCAGATTTGTGCAAGAGCGCATGTAAGCATGGTCATGGTCATGTGGATAAATTCATTTTGCACGAACGCGTAATATTCAGTTGTTGAGGCCACTTTACTTTACTAGTGTGGCAAGTTTGCATAAAAACTTGTGTGTGCTCTGTCCATGTGCATGCACCTTTCTCGTGACCTTATGTAGTGCATGCATGTGAAAAGCAGACGTGGATAAATTCATTTTGCACGAACGCTGAACATGTTGTCACAAACTGCACGAACGCTGAACATGTTGTGCACGAACGCTTGAACGCTGAACACTTGTGCACGAACGCTGAACGTGTTGTGCACGAACGCTGAACATGTTTTGCACGAATGCTGAACATGTTGTCACAAGCTTGCGCGTGCATGCTCTTCCTTGTACCCTTATGTAGTGCACGTTTGTGAAGGACAGACGTGGATTGATTTATTTTGCATGAACGCTGAACACGCTATCACAAAATTGCGCAAGCATCCTTAAATCCTTATGTAGTGCACGTATGTAGGGTTGGCTAGAACCATATATGTATATATATACGGTGTATATACGGTATTTTGGTGAGAAATCACTGAATATACAGTCGGTGTGTATAATATACGGTGTGTACGTACAGTTCTAGCCAACCCTACACGTACCACAAATGTGAAAAGCAGATGTGGCTAGTCGTATTCCACACGGTGTACGCTTTACGTGCATACACTGTCACATGCGTGCTATTGTGTTTTTATTCATTGTACATGCGTGCTCTCTGTGTTTTTATTCATTGTCCATGCGTGCTCTCTGTGTTTTTATTCATTGTACATGCGTGAACCCGCTTGTACAGCCGAACTTGTGTGGCTCTGCATTGGTACACCAACAAACACCCCACCCCACAAACACACATAATTCACATGATATCACGCAAACGTAGCAAAAGCGCCATACGACTGCAGCCTATCTTGCTCATGCTGCTGAACTTGCGTGGGTCTGCGTGAATGCACCAGCAACACACACAAACACCCCACCCCACCCCACAAACACACGTGATCAAACACAAACGTAACAAAAACAAACATGATTGCACCTACCTTGCTTGCACAGCTTGCTCGCGCATCTCAGAACTAATCTGCAGCTCCTCATCCAAAGCAGCATGCACGTCTGTCAGCTCCGCCTGTGGCGTAGGCGGAAAAAATGGGAGAGTTTAGTATAGGCTAGAGTAGGGTGTGTGGTGTACACTATAGGTAAGTGTGTGTAGTGAAGGCCAGGGAGTGTGTGTATGCGTGTGTGTGTAAGTGTGTGTGTGAGTGTGTGATAGGCTTAAGGAGAGTGTGTGTAGTGAAGGCCAGGGAGTGTGTGTATGCGTGTGTGTATGTGTGTGTGAGTGTGTGATAGGCTTAAGGAGAGAGTGTGTAGTGAAGGCCAGGGAGTATGTGTGTGTCTTAGTGTTGTGTAGGCTAGATGAGAGTGTTGAGTGGATGCCTGTTTAGCTAAGGTCAAGGGTGTGTGTATGGTGTATTCTTAAGGAGAGTGTGTGTAGTGAAGGCCAGGGAGTGTGTGTGCGTGTCTTAGTGTTGTGTAGGCTAAATGAGAGTGTTGAGTGGATGCCTGGCCAGGACCTGTTTAGCTAAGGTCAAGGGTGTGTGTGTGGTGTATTCTTAAGGAGAGTGTGTGAAGTGAAGGCCAGGGAGTGTGTGTGCGTGTCTTAGTGTTGTGTAGGCTAGATGAGAGTGTTGAGTGGATGCCTGGCCAGGACCTGTTTAGCTTAGGTCAAGGGTGTTTGTGTGTGGTGTAGGCTAAAGGAGAGTGTGTGAAGTGAAGGCCAGGGAGTGTGTGTGTCAAAGTGTTTTGTGTACGGTGTAAGCTAGAGGAGAGTGTTATAGGTGGAAGCCTAGCCAGGACTGAGTGCATGAAGGCACAAGACACCCATCATATGGATCAGACATGGCAATCTTAAGATGCATGGCCTCTGCAGCTGCTCATTCAATCCGGCATGCACGTCAGTCAGTGCAACCTCTGTTGCAGGCCATATGAGAGTGTTTGTGCAGATGGGGGGAGGCGTGTCTATTTCCAGTACCAGATACCAGACGTGTCTAGTGTTGCCTCTTTTGTGGCTGAGTGCCTTTCCCCTAAGAAATTCCCAGGCGTGTTTATATAAGCAGCAGTGCTCATTGCAGGTCAAGAGATTGTGTTTGCAGATAAGACAACGTGCTTAGTGTAAAGTCATGCGCACACACACACACACATACACACACACACGCACACACACACACACACACAAACACACACACAAACACACACACAGGCATGGATTCCTGACATTGACACCTGACTAAATGCACAGTAAATTCTGACCCTGGTTACGTGTGCTGTGTGGTTCGGGAGTGAGGGTTGTGGACAGCAGTTTGGATTGACTTGGGATGCCTCTACCAGTGCGTCTTGGTTAACACAACTGCAGCACGCATAACGCAGTGGTTACGGCCAACCCTACGCATAACACACAGATGCAGGCGGCTCTGCAAAGCGTCTACAATCAATGCAGGTTGCCTTGTGAAGAATCAGCAACTAACACAGATGCAGGCGGCTGTCTGCTAGGCATAACTCGTCTGCAGGTTGCCTTGTGAAGAATCAGCAATCAACACAGATGCAGGCGGCATTGCGAAGCATCTACAATCAAAACAGATGCAGGTTGCATTGTGAGGATTGACAATCAACACAGATGCAAGTGTGTGTGAGTTTGTGCGAGCGTGTGGCTACGTGCATATGTGTGTATGTGTGTATGAAAACACACACATAACACATAAGACGGTGATGATGAGTAATGACAATATTTGGCCGCGTGTAAGGTTGTGGACAAGCACACTCACAGACAAAGACATACACACAAACACACACATCAACGGACACACACATTCATGAACACACACACCCACACACATAGACACACCCAGACACAGACACACACACAAACGTGCACACACACATGAACACACACAAACGTGTACACACACACGAGCACACACACACGCACATTCACGGACACACACACCCGCCCACACATATAGACACACACAAACACATACATTCACGGACACACACACATGAACACACACACATACACACATACACACACACACGAACACACGAACACATATATTCACGGAGACACACACACACACACACACACACACACACACACACATGAACACGCACACACAAAACCAAGTGACGCTAGAAACCAATGATTTGCCATTACAGCATTTTTGACATACCTAATTTTAATATCTAAGTGGCATGCATCATATACACATATACAAGCACACCAGACCTGGTACAGTTGCAGCTGGCCTTGTAAAGCGTCCAGCACCTCCGCTTGTTTGCTGCTCAGCCCTTGCAGCGCGGTGGCCTGGGCAGACAGGGTGGTCATCTGCGCACAGCAATGTGGTGATGACTGCATGTATGTACCTAGGGTACCGTAATTCCAATCCGAGGTTTAAAAAAACCTAATTAATAAGCCCCAATGCGCCCTACGCGAGGGGGCAACACATAATTAATAAACACAATGCGAGCCTATGCGAGCCTCTGCAAGGTCCTTTTGGCCCTCTGAGCTGCGCCTACATGCGTATGCTCGCGCGTGTGAGCGCATACGTATGCGTGCGTGCACTTGTGTGCGTGTGTGCGGGTACGTGCGCATTTGTGTGCATGCGTGTGTGTGCGTGTGTGTGTATGTGTGTGTGTGTGCGTACGTGTGAGCGTGCGTTGTGTACGTGTGTGCATGTGTATACGGTTGCCTACATACGTGTGTGCGTGCGTAGTGTACTTGTGTGTGTGTGCGCGCACGTGTACATGTGTGCATGCGCGTACGTGTGTGCATGCACGTAGGTGTGTGTGTGCATGCGGGTACGTGTGCATGCGTGCACATGTGAAGGGAATGAGGGCGCCCTTCCTCTTGATCCTCCGGAATAGAGGGCCAGCCTCCCAAGTTGTTTGTCCGCCTTGGGGGCCTTAAGGGGCGGCTTAAGAGGCTTTCCCAACCTGTCCCGTTCATGCTTAAAACTAATTAATTAACGGCAATGCGAGCTTCGCGAGGCCCTTGTAACTTTGTTATTAAAATGCTCCCGACACTCAAAATTTTTTGCGTAGCGCGGTGATATAAGTACCCTACGGTAGGTATATTATTATAAGAGGGAGGGTGGCCATCTGCGCACAGCAATGTGGTGATGACCACCTTCTCTTTGTCCTCAGCCAGCTTGACACAATCCCACCCACTCACACACTCACACACACACACAAAGTCACACACATAGACACACATAATCTTCGTCCTCAGCCAGCTTGACACAATCACACACACTCACACACTCACACACACACACACACACAGTCACACACAAAGACACACATAATCTTCGTCCTCAGCCAGCTTGACACAATCACACACACTCACACACTCACACACTCACACACACAAAGTCACACACACAGACACACCTTCTCTTTGTCCTTAGCCAGCTTGACACAATCACACACACTCACGCACACACAAAGACACAAAGTCACACAAAGTCACACACAGACACACCTTTTCTTCGTCCTCAGCCAGCTGCTCCTCAACCTCACTCAGCCTTTGCCCCTTGCTCGCCAGCTGCAAGCATGCATGGAAACGTACGTGTGTACGTGCCGCCCTTCCTATTTTCTTTTCGTTCATTTCCATTCCTTCAAAGGTCTTACTTTAATTTGCTGTACATAAGGCTATTCACTCTTTTTGTCTTATATTGCTAGGCGCCTTACCCTACATTGCACTCCTTGTGCGCTACAGTCCAAGCAAGGAATGCATGGTGTGCAAACAAACACACCCACACAACAAGCATGTCCATACAACAGGCATACCTGTACAACAAGCATAATCACACAACTAGCATACCTGTACAACAAGCATATCCACACAACAAGCATACCTGCACAACAAGCATATCCGCACAACTAGCATGTCCATACAACAAGCAAGTCGACACAACAAGCATGTCCATACAATAAGGCAGCGCTGAGCCTCAAAAGAGATACAGAGTAGCGCTGCCGCACGCCATGGCAAGTGTTGTATGTCAGTGTCACAACAAGAGGTTGACACTTCCAATCGTACGTCACTTTGATGGGCGTGCCAAAGACTGTGCCATGCAAATCACCTTTTGTGCAGGGAAGTACTTATTTATCACACAGCTGTGCCGCACATCAAGGCATTATGCTGCGTAAAGCAGTAAAGCCAACACACACACGCACACACACATACAGACACTAACCTGCTGCTGGCAGATTTGCAGCTCCTTCAATGCAACTTCCAGCTGCTCAGACACCTCTGCACTCCTGCCCTTGGCCTCCAGATCACGACGCATGGCCACCAGCTCTTGGTCCTTGGACTCCAGATCACGACGCATGGCCACCAGCTCTTGGTCCTTGGGCTCCAGATCACGATGCATGGCCACCAGCTCTTGGTCCTTGGACTCCAGATCACGATGCATGGCCCCCAGCTCTTGGTCCTTGGACTCCAGATCATGATTCATGGCCACCAGCTCTTGGTCCTTGGACTCCAGATCACGACGCATGGCCCCCAGCTCTTGGTCCTTGGGCTCCATTTCACGATGCATGGCCACCAGCCCTTGGTCCTTGGACTCCAGATCACGATGCATGGCCCCCAGCTCCTGGTCCTTGGACTCCAGATCACGATGCATGGCCCCCAGCTCTTGGTCCTTGGACTCCAGATCACGATGCATGGCCCCCAGCTCTTGGTCCTTGGACTCCAGATCACGACGTATGGCCCCCAGCTCTTGGTCCTTGGACTCCAGATCACGATGCATGGCCCCCAGTTCTTGGTCTTTGGACTCCAGATCATGCTGAGCTGCTTGCAGCTCCTGTGTCACGCTGTCGAGTTTCTTGCTCTTACACTCCAGTTCTTCAAGCACCGCCTCCAAGTCCTGGCCCTTGGACTCTAATTCCTGGACGACCTCGTCCAGCTCCTGCACCGAGCAAGAAGGGAGATCACAATGGTTTCTAATCCTGATCAAGGTCGAAATATGAACTTGCTCGTGCACTTCAAAAAGAGTTCAAAGGGTTGTTGTGTTGACTTCTGATGAAGGTCTAAATATGATTAAACCCTTGCACAACAAATCCCGGGCAGTCTCCTCTACTAACTGCGCCTAGCCAAAAAAGTAGCCACCATGCAGGGCGACAATATGCACCGCAAATACAAATGCGTGGTTCAAAGGCGAGAGTCAAAGAAAATGAGGGCAGACACAAGCAAGGCTGATGTGCTCGCACTCTCAATTTTTCTGTAGCCTATTTCAGCTCAAGCAAGAACGGAGCCTGCGATCTGCATTTACTTACTGGTAGGGTTGGCCAGAACCAGATACATACGGTGCATATATACAGTATTTCTGGCAGGGATTTCACCAAATATACGGTCATGTACGGTGTGTATATATAACAAATCTGGCCAGCCCTACTTCCTGGCTCTGGAGCCACGGGTGGCACAGAGCCCATGACATCCACTTACCACAAAATGGTAAGAAATATGCCACCTGTGCTATCGTTTTCCTTCATTCCAAAGCACCATATCTAGGGTTGGCCAAAACCGTATATAATTACTGTGTACGACCGTATACTTTGTGAGCCCTGCCAAAATTACCGTACATGCACTGTACACTTAAAGTTTTGGCCAACCCTAACCACATCTGATCCTGGCACTTTGATATAATGTGCTGCCTTGACGCTCCTTGGTTTCATACCGAGGTCACGCCAACTAGTTGCAAGATTTCTACCTAGATGATCGAAAGGTTGGTCAAATATGACAGATAATCCTAACCTATAAGACAGCTAGCAGCACTCAAACAGCAAACACAGCGTGCCCCTGTGTGAAAACATCAAACAGAGCGTGCCCCTGTGTGCAAATATCAAACAGAGCGTGCCCCTGTGTGCAAATATCAAACAGAGCGTGCCCCTGTGTGCAAATATCAAACAGAGCGCGCCCCTGTGTGCAAACATGAAACAGAGCGTGCCCCTGTGTGCAAACATGAAACAGAGCGTGCCCCTGTGTGCAAACATGAAACAGAGCGCGCCCCTGTGCGCAAACATGAAACAGAGCGCGCCCCTGTGTGCAAACATGAAACAGAGCGTGCCCCTGTGTGCAAACATGAAACAGAGCGTGCCCCTGTGTGCAAACATGAAACAGAGCGTGCCCCTGTGTGCAAACATCAAACAGAGCATGCCCCTGTGTGCGAGCATCAAGAAGTCTGCACGCACCCATCCATTCCTGGTCCTTGACACCCAAGTCATAACGTGCCGCGGCCAGATCCTTGCATCTAGTGCCCAGATCCTAACAGGCAATTGCCAGATCCCAACAAGATTCTATCCATCCATACCTGGTCCTTGACACCCAAGTCATAGCGTGCTGCAGCCAGATCCTTGGATTTAGTGCCCAGATCGCGACGGGCAGTGGCAAGCTCCTGGCTTAGAGAAATAAGCTCTTGTCTTGCATGCTCAGCTTCTGCCGCCTTTTGCGTAGCTGCTCCTTCCTGCTCTGCGCGCGCTGCTGCTGCTGCCTGCTCAGCATTGAGCACCTCCTCCAGATGCTGCTGTGCCTTTGCTGCTGCTGCAAGCTCAGCCTGTGTGTGTGTATTTATGATGCATACGTATGCATGTTTTAACATTAATCATTCATGTTGAAATGACCTGACCATTCAGATCACACACTTATGGAATGCTGCAATGCTTAGCTATAAAAATTGTGCAGGTATCGGCAAAATTGTTGTGCAGCTATCGGCTAAAAAATACATACAAATGGCAACATGCAAGAGGGTGAACCCTTCCTGGTCACTCCATATTTGAAAGAAACTGTCATATTTCTCGTATTTCTTGTTACATGAGCTATGGTGAAAATTGGCACACACACAAACACGCACACACACCAACAATGTCACACTTTATTTCATACCAGCAGTTTTGGAGTTAACACACACACATACACACACATGCACATTCACCGAGGATGGCGCTCAAAAACAATTCCTACCTGCAGCTCCTGGCGCTGAAGCTGCAGCCCATGCTCCCGTTGCAGCGCTAGACTCAGCTGCTGGCCTGTGTGGATGCGTGTGTGTATGTGTGTGTGTATGTGTGCTGGCCTGTATGGATGTGGTAACGTGCGCGTGGTGCTTGTGAGTATGGGGGCCACGTACATTAAAAAGTAATGCCTGTGTGAATGTGGTAACGTGCGCGTGGTGCTTGTGAGTATGGGGGCCACGTACATAAATAAGTAATGCCTGTGTGAATGTGGTAACGTGCGCGTGGTGCTTGTGAGTATGGGGGCCACGTACATAAAAAAGGGAGTGCCTGTGTGGATGTGGTAACGTGCGCGTGGTGCTTGTGAGTATGGGGGCCACATACACATTGCTGTATAGCTTGGCTCTCTGCTGCTGACCAAGGTTAATGAAAATTGTGTGCGTGTTTGTTATGGTTGCATGTCCAGTGCACTAAAAAATCGAATGCCTTGGTAATCAAAAAGTAAACTACATTGAACTAAGATGCTCATGCCATCAGATCTGCAACACAAACCACATAGAGTAGACATGGCTCAACTCTGCTGCTGGCCAATGCAATTGGCAATGTGTGTGTGTGTAGTGCATGTGAGTATGAAAAACACACACACACACACGCACACACATTGCTGCGTACACTGACCAGCAGCAGAGTCAAAGCATGCAGCAGTGTGTGTATGTGTGTGTGTGTGTGTGTGTGAAGCGCATGTATGCATGTGTGTCATTACAGTTGTGCGTGTGTGAGTGTGTGTGCCAGCATCTGTGTGGTCAACAATTCCAGGTGCAAAACAATGTGATTCCTTTAACACACGAAAATGCACAAACACGCACACACATGCACACACACATACACATGCAAACACACACACACCCAAACACACACACACACACACACACACACACACACACACCAGAGCTCTCAGCCAGATTCTGTGTCTCTGTAATTTGCTCTTCTGCCTGCTCCGCTCGAACAAGTGCTCCTTGCAGCTCTTGCTGGAGCTGCAAGCATATTTGTATGTGCATGTTTGTGTGTTTGTGCATGTCTGTGTGTGTGCATGTCTGTGTGTGTGCAGGCACGTGTTCAGGAGCTTCATGCATGTATGAATGCACCTGCACTCATACCCACAATGGACATGCATTGGAATGGAAGCACACATATGGCCCTTGACCCATGACAGACCCTCATTCAGTTCACTGTAGCCTGCTCTTGCAACGTTTATACATCATCAGTATGGCACGCACAGGGACAGAGACATACAGCAGCTTGAACATCTTTGCCCCGGCTCATTGCGGGCCTGACCGCTCCTGCAGCACGAAGACATCATCAAACAAAAAACACGCACAGGAATAGAAACACACACACTGCAACAAGAACACACACACACTGCAACAAGAACACACTGCAGCAGAAACACACCTGCTCCTGCAGCTCTGCCAGCTCACTTTCAGCCTGTGTCTGCAGCGCTGTCACCTTCTCTTGCGCTGCATGCTTCTCATCTGCCAGAGCCTGCTCCGCAAAGTCTGCCTGGTTCTGTGCCTCTGCCAGCACCTTTCCGACCTGCACCACACCAATCACAGTGCATGGTATTGTGTGTGTGTGTGTGTATGTATTTGTGTGTGTGTATTTTTGTGTATGTCTGAGTGTGTGTGCGCCAAAGCCTGCTCCGCAAAGTCTGCCTGGTTCTGCGCCTCTACCAGCACCTTCCCGCCCTGCAACACACCAATCACAGTGCAACTTATGGTGTGTGTACGTGTGTGCGTGTGTATATGTATCGCGTGGGTGTGAGTGCACGCAAAACTTGAAGCTGGCAGCTCCTTGTGGTCACAAATTCGACCAGCTGCCTGGCTCCTTGTGGTCATAAACTCGACCTGCTGGCACCTCCTTGTAGTCATAAACTTGACCAGCTGCCTGGCTTTCTGACCCCTGCTGTTCACACACCAAACAGCAATGCTTGGGAAATGTGCCAATGCAAGTTTGAGAGTTAAGGCGCCTCCTGGTGAGATATCCGTCAGCGGCCAGCAACCTTTCCTGCCTG
>Ga0307945_1001141_pt1 | contig 20223 bp, 27 predicted proteins | sample OrgLakmetagen228_FD_201818 | JGI IMG/M metagenome (GOLD analysis project Ga0307945, IMG submission 201818) | Saline water microbial communities from Organic Lake, Antarctica - #228 | ecosystem: Environmental > Aquatic > Non-marine Saline and Alkaline > Saline | place: Antarctica: Organic Lake...
CGCTTAGGTGTAGATGTGTACATAGTGCATGAGTATCTTGCAGGCACAAGTTCTATGATTGCAACGCCAGCGCTTGTTTGTTCCAGGCGCCTTGCTCTGCACCACACTTGGTTTCATTCACTCTGACTTGCTTTGTCCTTTGTAGCTGAGTCAGATGGACACAATCAGCCTGTGCACAAGAAGTGGGTTTGGAGTGCAGAAACGTGCATTGCATCTTAAGTGCTCCCTTCCAGAGAGTGCATTGACTCTTGCCTGCCTGCCCGATTAACGAAACAGGAACAGAGCTCTGCTGATAGTGATGACGCAGCCAGGCTTGTTTTATCGAAGGATACATTAACCATTTACCTCACTATAGTTGGCTATAGGTCCAAGCCACATTTGAGGATCCCTTTCTGTGTACTGGATTGACGTTCTTTGAGGATCCCTTTCTGTGTAATGAATTGACTTTCTTTGAGGATCCCTCTGTGTAATGAACTGACTTTCTTTGAGGATCCCTTTCTGTGTAATGAAATGACTTTCTTTGAGAATCCCTTACTGTGTACTGAACTGTCTTTATTTGAGGATCCCTTTCTGCGTACTGAATAGATTTTATTCGAGGATCCTTTTCTGTGTACTGAATTGAGATTCTTTGAGGATCGCTTTCTGTGTACGGAATTAAGGATCCCTTTCTGTGTACTGAATTGACCCTTCTGTCAAACTGCAGCTGCACGAATGTTAATTCTGATGCTGAACCCATATCATCTGATTGACACACACACATACACACACACACTCTCACACACACACACACGCTCACACACACACGCACACGCGCACACATACACACACGCGCACACACACAAATTTTGAGGTATGCCCTTGTCAACCCCCGCAGTGCTCTCTTCCTCCTTTGCGTTAACACGTGTCTGAAGCGAACGTTGCCCACACACACAAACACACACACAGGGCTATGAAGAAGGACAAAGATACGTAAAATGCCTTGGCCAAACGCACATGCCTTGGTCAAGTGCGCAGCGTGGTTCTCACTTCCAATGTATTTGCCAACTGCAGGGCTATGAAGACATGGCGGAGTTTGAGGATGCGCTTCACGGCACCTTTGAGGACTTCTTGCAAGCCATGCCTCATTTAGAGACCAAGATTGACGAAAAAAATAGGCTGGTGCGTTCGCGCAGTCTGATACAGCCATCTGTCGTCTTTATTCACCCATGTGTTCTTGTGTGGGCAAATTAATCCATGCCCTACATAGAGATCAAGATCGGCAAAAGAATAGGATGATGCGTCCGCTCAGTCTGATACAGCCACCTGTTTAATCTGTCTTTATTCACTCATGTGTTCTTGTGTGGGCAAAAAAAGCCATGCCCTACATAGAGATCAAGATCGGCAACAAGAATAGGATGATGCGTGCACTCAGTCTGATACAGCCACCTATTTCATTTTAACACCCATGTGTCTTTGTGTGGGCAAATCAAGCCATGCCCTGTACAATGACAAAGATTGACGAAAATAATAGGCTGTGTTTGAAATGCTAATTTGGCCCCATTCACTGCCTGTGTAAGTTCTTCTGTTCCTAATAAGTGAGCCAGTGCATGTGCTGTGTTTCATCAAATGTTTCAAATGTTTCATCAATTGTTTCATCAAATCTGTATTTCATCGCTGCCTGTAATTTTTTATGAATTGCACAACACTATGGAGTTCTTGTAAACATCGTTCCTGTAAAGCCTTTTCGTATAAATTTATGTGTAAATAAAGATTCCTGTACAAGTCTATCTTGCGTAAATGTTTTTCGTATAAAATGCAAGTCCCACTTCGAAACCAAGATCGACAAAGCAGGGCAGGTGCGCGCCCTGCTTGCTCTCGATCTGCCGAAAATCGGAATCAATCCATATGTCGTATATCTGTGCATGCAGCTGCAAACAAAATGCGTTTTGTGTTGCCTGCCTCAATTATGCATTAGTTATGCCTAAGTTATGCATGCCTTAGTTATGCCTTAGTTATGCCTTAATTATGCCTTAGTTATGCATGCCTTAATTATGCCTGCCTTAGTTATGCATGACAAGATCTCAGGAGTTGGACCAATCCTCATTATTAGGGCTGGCCAGAACCGTACATATATCCACACCGTATATGACCGTACATTTGGTGATTTCCCTGCCAAAATATCGTGGATCACAATACACACCGTATAAATATATATGGTTTTGGCCAACCCTACATTGAAGTTTTGGCAGTTTAAAACATATGCTTGCGGTCATGCGCTTCACAGCACAGCCTTGACACCTTTTAGCGCACAACAATGACGGGCAACAGCAGAGGTCTTTGGGCATGTCGATTCACAAATATGCTGCTTCGTCCCACTTGCTTGAAGCCGCACGCTTGACACCTTGTTAGCGCACAACAATGACGCAACAGCAGAGGTCTTTGGGCATGTCGATTCACAATTTTGCTGCTTCGTCCCACTTGCTTGAAGCTGCACGCTTCACAGCACGGCCTTGATACTTGTATGTGCGGGTGTTTTATTTGAAAACAGGGTCCCCTTTTATCATCAAATTTTCACATCACAAACAGGCTGCCTCACACCACGTAGATGTGACAACACATTTCAAGTTGTCAAGGCCTTTCATGTGCAGGACGTGACCACACGTGTTTGACGTGCGGATGTTTTTGTTATGTTTAATGTGACTACACGTCTCAAGTTGTTAGGTTAGCCTTTCATGTGCAAGATGTGACAACACATTTCAAGTTGTCGAGGCCTTTCATGTGCAGGACGTGACCACACGTGTTTGACGTGTGGATGTTTTTTGCTATGTTCAATGTGACTACACGTCTCAAGTTGGTAGGTTAGCCTTTCATGTGCAAGATGTGACCACACATTTAAGTTGTCAAGGCCCTTTAAGTGTGTATGAGAACAGGACTTCCGATTTGAGTTATACTGGAAGGATCTCATTGTGTTTTTGTGTTGTATATGCGTGTGCAGGTGTTTAAGGTGAAGCAGCAATAGCGTGTCAATCAACTGCTGTAGTGCCGCACAAAGGTGGCTGTGTATGCATGTGCAGGAGTCTAAGGTGAAGCAGCAATAGCGTGTCGATCAACTGCTGTAGTGCCTCACAAATGTGGCTGTGTATGCATGTGCAGGTGTTTAAGGTGAAGCAGCAATAGCGTGTCGATCAACTGCTGTAGTGCCGCACAAATGTGGCTGTGATTATGTTCTAGTGGCTGTGATTATGTTCTAGTGGCTGTGATTATGTTCTAGTGGCTGTGATCATGTTCTAGTGGCTGTGATTATGTTATGGTGGCTGTGATTATGTTCTAGTGGCTGTAATTATGTTCTAGTGGCTGTGGTTATGTTCTAGTGGCTGTGATTATGTTCTAGTGGCTGTGATTTTGCTCTAGTGGCTGTGATTATGTTATGGTGGCTGTGATTATGTTATGGTGGCTGTGATTATGTTCTAGTGGCTGTGATTATGTTCTAGTGGCTGTGATTTTGCTCTAGTGGCTGTGATTATGTTCTAGTGGCTGTGATTATGTTCTAGGTGAAGGGGTGGAAGCTTGGTTTCCTTTTCGTCTTCGTGCCACCACGCCGTGGATATATACGGTATATACGATTGCTCGAATCACGGCGACGTGACTACAGACTTGATAATGAAAATGTCGCTCACAATATGCACACACGCACACACAGGTTGCTTTACAGCACGTGGATGTAAGCATTGACCGCTTCAAATTGTTAAGCCTTTCCCATGCTTTTTTGCTTGTGCAGGTGTTCAGATTGAACATAACCATTGACCGCTTCAAATTGTTAAGCCTTTCCCATGCTTGTTTGCTTGTGCAGGTGTTCAGAGTGAACATGACCACTAACCGCTCCAAAATGTTAAGCCTTTCTCATGCTTGTATGCATGTGCAGGTGTTCAGAGTGAACAATACCATTTACCGCTTCAAAATGTAAAGGTCTTTTCTGTGCTTGTTTGCATGTGCAGGTGCTCAAAGTGAACATTACCATTTACCGCTTCAAATTGTTAAAAGGCACTTTCTGTGCCTGTTTGGATGTGCAGGTGTTCAGAGTGAAAGCAGAACCCCCTCGGAATGAATGGCAGGGTCAGAAGATGACGATGCGCGTCACAGAGAGCTCGGATTTGTGGGTAGTGCTCTGCAAGAGCCAGTTTGCAACGTGAGTGCATGCTCTCTGTGGAGGTGTGAGCGTTGTAGTAAATGTAAGAGCATTGTCAGTGGAGCATTGTAGTATTGTAATACAGGCATGCATTGCAAAGAGCTCGGATTTGTGGGTAGTGCTATGTAAGAGCCAGTTTGCAACGTGGGTGCATGCTCAAGTGGAGTTGTGGGTGTTGCAGTAAATGTAAGAGCGTTGCAGTACAGGCATACAGGCATGCATTGCAAAGAGCTCAGATGTATGGGTAGTGCTATGCAAGAGCCAGGTTGCAACGTGGGTGCATGCTCAAGTGGAGTTGTGGGTGTTGCAGTAAATGTAAGAGCGTTGCAGTACAGGCATACAGGCATGCATTGCAAAGAGCTCAGATGTATGGGTAGTTCTATGCAAGAGCCAGGTTGCAACGTGGGTGCATGCTCAAGTGGAGTTGTGGGTGTTGCAGTAAATGTAGGAGCGTTGCAGTACAGGCATGCATTGCAAAGAGCTCAGATGTATGGGTAGAGCTCTGCAGAATCCAGTACGCAGCGTGAGTGCATGCTTGAGAAAATGTACAAGCGTTGTAGTTAAGGTGCGTATTTGTAGAGGGATCACACCTGTGTTTAGTGCTGCGCAAAAGCCAGCACGCAGCGTGAGTGCATGCTCAAGAAAATGTAAGAGCGTTGTAGTACATGTGCGCATTGCAAAGAGCTGAGACCTGTGTGTAGAGCTGAGACCTGTGTTTAGAGCTACCCAAGGCCAATATGCAATGTGAGTACATGCTTGTGCAAGTATAAGAGTGTAGTATTAAAGATGCACGTTGCAGAGGGCTCACACCTATGTGGGTGGTGCTCTGCAAAAGTCTGTTTGCAACACAAGTACATGCTAACGAATGTGAGCATTTGAACTGGATCAACATTGCAGGGGTACAAAAGCTGTTATGAGGTGCAAACGCTGTTAGTGCTGAGAACCGCTGCTGGTGCCTTTGCATATTCGTGTTTATACATGTACGCACATGCGTGAGCCATTATATGCCAGGAATGCACTGCGCCCCCATTTTTCTAGCATCTCGCAGTTTTGGTTGTGAACGGCATGCCTTTGTGATCATGCAAATAGCAAAATGTTCTTCTGTTGTTTACACACATACACACATATACACCTTGGTGTCCCTTGTCCCTATACTGTGCACGCCTTCATGTGCATCATTTGCATGTATGAATATGGTCTTCAATGAGTGGGATCTATTTCAGGGGTGGTGTCTGTAACGTCTACATGTCTATAATGTCAGGGGTGGTGTATATGGGGGTGGTGTATATATGTCTATAATTTCAAGGGTATTGTCTAAGAATATGGTCTTCTATGTGTGGGATCAATCTCAGGGGTGGTGTAGCCCCCCCGGGAGGGGGCCTTCAACGCCTCCCACCTAGGCTGCGCAAGAAACGCACGAGTTCAATTCCAGGATACAGTCAAGCTTCGTACTCCTTTCAGGCATAATTTGTAAATGCCTTCTATCTCCTATGTGTCAGAGACCCCTAAGCACCTGTCTAGGGGGAAAGAGCGTCACGATTAGGAAGGCAGCAATTCCTTCAATGAGAAAAAGCTGCTTTTATTCGGATGCTGTAAAGTGTACGTACGGCGTATACCCTCATATCAAGGAAAGATCAGGCAAAATAAAAACAAAGATCAGCCTGGGTCTCAAAGCTCTTATTCTAAGTTCGGTTTACGGTTTACGGTGTTGTTGACACAGTAGGCTTAAGCCTGAGGCAGCACAGGTGCTGGTAGGATTTTACTTCAGGTCCTGGTAGGCTAAAGCCTGAGGCAGCACAGGTGCTGGTGGCCTGAGGCAGCACAAGTGTTGGTAGGCTAAAGCGTGATGAGGCAGCACATGTGCTGGTAGATTATTACTACAGGTCCTGCTGGTAGGCTAAAGCCTGAGGCAGCACGTACAGGTGTTGGTGGCCTGAGACAGCACAGGTGATGGCGAGCACCAACCTTCTATATACATAGCGTTGGCCAACACCATATATTTATGATGTATGCACGGTATTTTTGGCAGAGGAATCACCAAATATACGGTCATACACGGTGCATATATACGGTTCCCACCAATATATATATATATATAATATATATATTTGGTGGGGCTCTGGCTAGTGTGAGCACTAGTTGAGAGCCCTACCAAATATATTCCTTAATGCACGCTGGTGACTTCCAGCGTAGACTTTTACTTTTACCTTTTTAAATTTCCTGACAATAACAACATAAAGTATTTTCACTATTTGTCCAACGAGTGTAGTAATACCAACTGTAAAAATCCAATGCTTAGCACGCAACTGGCTTCCCTTTCTTATCCCACGTCATTGTAGGGTAGAGATCCCAACTGTGAAATTTTAGTGCTAAGCACGCAACTGGCTTCCCTTTCTCATATCACGTTACCACACAGGGTTGAGATCCCAGAGATGGAGTTTGAGATCTCGGCTGACGGCAAGCGTAAGATCGACTCCATCTACAACCACATATGTGCAGCGGTCTGGAATTTAGGACAGCACGTGAACTCCTCAGGCTCTGGCATGGTGGACCATACCAAGTGCGTGAATGATAATATTGCTGTGGAGTGTGTGTGCGTGTGTAGCTGTACAAAGGGCGGCGTGGTCAATAGATCAAGGACTGAACTCCTCAGGCTCTGGCATGGCGGACCAAACCAAGTGAGTGAATGATAAATCTGCTGTGGAGTGTGTGTGCAGCTGTGTGTGCAGATGGTGGTCTGGACTGGTCATATGATCTTGAGGAGTTTCAACTGTACTGTAGGAGCACACAGCATCCTGCAATTTAGATGGCACGTAAATTCGTTTGAGCGCCCAGGGGGACGACAATACGCCCGCAGTTGACAGGACACACTTTTGGAGCTATGCAAATTCGTTTGAGCGCCCAGGGGGACGACAATACGCCCACAGTTGATAGGACAAATTTTTGGAGCTATGCAATTTCGTTTGAGCGCCCAGGGGGACGACAATACGCACAAAGTTGACAGGACAAACTTTTGGAGCTATGCAGCGTTAGCTGAGTGCTAATGAGCCATCTGAATTATTATGTTGCATTCGCTACATGCACCTCCACATTCTTCCACTCAGTTACCCCTTTTCATCTGTGTGCACACTCAAGCACACAGTGTCATAAACAACACACACACGCACACACACACACACAAACACACACACACACACACACACACACATGCCACTCAGAGAGAAGATCATGGAGTGCGTGACTCAACTCAGTGCGTTGCTTGATATGGGCAGTCCCTTCACGTGGGTGGTGCACGACCCCTCTGGCCTTTCAACATTCAGGTGGGTGCATGAAGTGCTCATTTCATGAATTTCATGAGTGATGCCAGAGCCAGTATCCTGCTCTGATTGCGTGTATGGGGGAAGGGACGAATGGGCAACAGGTTAGGGCAACGGGGATTTAATAATGGCAGATTGCTATGGCATATCAGTTTGTGTGTATGTGTGTGTGTGTGTGCGTGTGTGTGTGTTAATGTTTAATCCAGGTGGCAATTTGTTATTGATTTTAATCCAGGTGGCAATTTGTTATTGATTAATCCAGGTGGCAGAAAGGTTTGAGAGATTTCCTTGCTAAGCAAGATCGAGTAGCTGTATGACCCTCTTCCAGCGAGCTTGTTTGGCTGACCAAATGAATGCCCCTGAGCAAGGTTGGGAGCAAGAAGTGGGGGACAGGTTTAAATAATGCACCATCACAACTGTTCCCTAAAGCTTTGCAACGACATGAGCAAGGTGGAGGTCATTGCCATGGACCCTGAGAGAAAATGTGGAGTACATTGTTTAAATTCAGTGCACTTATACAACGAACCTATAATTTCTGTGTCTGTGCAGCGACATGAGCAAGGTGGAAGTCTTTGCCATGGACCCTGAGGGACGCAGTGAAGTACATTGTTTTAAATCAGTGCACTTTTTCTACAAATCACATGCCTGTGCAGCGACATGAGCAAAGTGGAGGTCTCTGCCATGGACCCTGAGAGGGAAGAGGTCTGCCCTGAGGGTGCAGAGGTGGTGGTGAACAGCGAGGGCGTGGTCCAAAGCGCGACAGCTCGATGAGGAAAAATCGCAAACGCAAACACAAACGAAAAACGTATTTTTTGTGAAAAGAATTTAAAGGGCGGTCTAGAAGATGCAGAGCCAGCATAAAGCACAGGGCCGGCATTATTATTTGATCTATCTTTTTCTTTTCTTTTCCGATACATCTCTCATTCTCTCCCGTTCCCTTGAAGCCAGTTTGACTTTAATACGCGTGCTTAATCTGAAAAGCGGTGATAAATGGTAGCGCCTTCGGACCAAGAAAGGCCTCCAAGAAGGTGGAAAAACCATCCAGCAGAGGAGTGAGTTCTGTGCATTGCGTGATCCCTGTTGTTTCTACCAGTTCTGTGGCTCATGCCCTTGCGCTCTTTGCACACATGTATCTGTGTCTACTCAGCTTTGCGTGGCTGCCACGCTGCTGCTCCTTCCCGGAGCTGGGACCCAAGACTCAGACGGACCTCTCGGCCTCAATGTGGCCACATATTAACATCGCTTAACGAACGAACAAATAGAATCGGAGACCTTACACGGCACAGGGTCTCTTGAGCCTCTTAGTCTTCACACGTTGTTATTTGATTACCAAAACTATCAAATCCAGAAGATAAAGGTTATCAATAAGACTAGCCATCCAGCTTATTGAACAAGACATAAAGAAACCCTCAACTGCCAACCAACTTAACTGCTCTGTCACACGATTTGTCGCTGCCAACGATTGGGCGTGACACCTTCCCTCTCTTTGTTCTCCAGATGGGATGTTGTGTGTCTCTGCATCCAACTGATACTCAAAATATCAATAAGACTAGCCATCCAGCTTATTGAACAAGACATAAAGAAACCCTCAACTGCCAACCAACTTAACTGCTCTGTCACACGATTCTTTGCTGCCAACGTTTGGGCGTGACACCTTCCCTCCAGATGGGATGTTGTGTGTCTCTGCATCCAACTAATACTCGAATTATCAATAAGACTGGCACATCCAGCTTATTGAACAAGACACACAGGAACTCTCAACTGTCAATCAACTAACTGCTCTGTCACACGATTCGTCGCTGCCAACGACTCGGCGTGACAGGGTGGTGCAGAACACAAAACAGCGTCCATTCCTAATCCATGCTGATATATAGTGTTCATTTCCTAGACACCCATGCTCAGTCAAGGCTTAGATGAAGGCATACATGCATAACGTACTAAACAACAGATCAGCATGTAGCAGACAGAGTTAACGCAGGGAAATTGCCTAACTTGCCTGGTGAGGATGGCTTTAATGAACAGAGTCGTGTGTGTAGGCAGCGCTCCAATCTCGTATAAATCACTTAGGTCATCAACCAGTCGTGACTTTCCAAAAGCAACAGCTTTAAGGGCAGCAAGGCACACACACAGGCACACACACGCACACAACGCGCACACTCACACTCACACTCACAATTACATGCACACACACACACACACACACACACTCACTCGCACACATGCATGCACACGTTGCGCGCGTGATGGGCTTTGTCAATCTTTCAGCGTCACAAGCGACGCTCCCTCACTTGTCTTTGAAGATAGGAATATATTGGACGATGTACACCGCACAATACTTTTATAGCCTGTCAGATCACCGTCACTGCAAAGTAAAAGACTCGGCACGTCAATCTTTGTGGTGCCTTACCAAGAAAGGTCTCCAATGTTTTCTGCTAGTGCTACTCATCTTTGGTTGGCTGCCACACCGCTGTTCCTTCCCGGAGCTGGGACCGGTTGCTGACATTCTCGGTCTCATTGTTTCACGTTTACATGATTAGGCGAACAACTAGGATCATAAACCTTGCATGGTACAGGTCTCTCAAGGATCCCCTCTAATTGTGCCTCTTAGAATGCTCACGCAATTGATGATCAAAACTATACACAATTAATTATCATAATGATCAAATCCAGAAGATTAAGGTTATCAATAAGACTGGCACATCCAGCTATTAAAAAAGACAAATAGAAACTTTCAACTGTCAACCGCTTGTCATACGATTCGCCGCTGCCAACGGTTGGGCATGACACAGAACTTTAACCTGAGCTCAGAACGCAACGATACATATAGGAATACAATTCCTAATCTTACATCTTGAGTATGCCTTTTACAACGCGCTGCTACATTGGTATGGAAGCATTTAGGATTAAGTGGTAGGCCTTTGCCATTTGGAGAACCGCCTTCTTGACCATCGAATCATATGGAGGCAAGAAAGCGAAAGAAAAAACAACTAGTCGCTTGAAATAGACTAAAAGCACTCGGTGAGCGAAGAGTTCGATCCTGCAGATGCGTGCGCATACTTTGAAAGTTGAGGCAGCAGCGTGGCATGAAGATGGTTCTTGCGTATGTGACCAATGTCCTGGTGAAGATGAACATGTTCAGAACAAGGTGCATGCTCTTTTAATTTGCCAAGACCATCGAGTTTGTGAGCTAAGGAAACACTTTTCCTTTCTGTTTTCACCTTTTTTGAGGACTTTTCAGCAGCCCAACCCTTTTTGCTGCAACAGGTCAACAACCGACTTGTTCATGACTTCCTTTCTCAGCAGAACAATAGACTTTTTCTTTTTCTTTCTGAGCTTATGGATTTATTTGTGGCTGGCCGAGACCAGTCAGCAGCCGATCAGCCAAACTACCTGGCTGAAGGTCACCCCCCCTTGTAACCATTGTAACCATTGATCCTGCAGAGGCAGAAAATGTAGCCAAACGACTGTTCAGCCACAAGAACGAAGAGAAAAGCAATATCAACACCAACACCGCCCAAATAACTACATTGGACTCAAGCAACCACACACTAGATGCTTTGCCTTCAACCTGGACGTCAAAAACAATATCTGAGCTCCACCACCAAGCGCTACATCCAACAGAAACCATCAGCCCCACACAAATACCAGTTAGACAGACCACGGGACCAATACGCATACCATTTAGGCAGGCCAAGAGTACGGGAGCAAATATGGAATGCCATAACACCAACAACCGCCAGCTTAACTATGCACAGCCCCCCGACATTTTGTAACAACACGAAATCAACATATTAGCCCATAAGGTGCAACAAAGATTGATCAATACAGCACCAAGATGAGCAAACAAAGTTTTAAGAGTTTAATGCACAACTACGGGCAGGCCTCCAAGCTAAAAGAGATCCTGAGTCCGGCACAATTGAAACTGAGCCCACATAGCATGCACACGTATCTAAAAAATACTTAGAAATTCTTGGCAAGCTGTACATATTAAACCTCCAAGGCATCTAGAAAGTATCCTTTGGAAAACGCAGAGAATGAGCCTGGAAATCTACCTCTAGATCCCTTTTAACTACAATCAAAAATAATTCTAGCTGAATTGGAAGGCACTAAAGACAGGAACTGGCTGCACTCCTCAATACTAGACAAAATTGCCTTCAACGAGTGCATCAAAATCCTGAGTGACAAAAATTCTCCAGGACAAAATGGGATATTTAACGAATTTGTGTGCATGTTTGCCCTGCAGAGATCCAAAATCACCTTACACATGCTCCTCATTATTATGTGGGCTTCCGGCTTCATACCAGGAAAACTACTAACACCATCCTTATTTATAAGAACAAAGGAGATGAAACTAGGTGTCCTCATCATATCGCCCGATCAGCCTAGCAAATACCATGAAATTAACCATACAAACCATGAAATTAAATAGATTAATTAAATTATACTTGGGACACGGGTCTCCCGGCTCAGCATCAGGTTGGCTTCCTTCTTTCTTTAATATGGGCAATTGCTGTTCATATAATTTTTTCTTTGAGGGAGTAAGCTACAGAAACTCGCTTCCTGCTTTCCTACTGCTTCCTGCTTTCCTACCTATCTGTAATTTCCTCTGAGAAGCGCCTATGTTTCTTTTGTTTTTGCCAGACCGAGCCTCAAGATTTTATTAAAAAGAACGGCGGCTGGTGCACCTAGCTCAAAAATTTTATAGGAAAAAGGCAAAAGCTTGAGCTCCTTCTGCATATGGGCCATCAGCGCATCCGTCAACGGTTCTAAAAATAATAATGAGTCGATTTGCCTGGGAGGCATTAGATGACAAGGACAAAAGCGTATGACAGAATCATCACCATATAATTCACTCGCCTAAACATCAGCTGAGTACACATCACGCATGATCTTGCACAATAGCCGCTGTGTGTAGAAGGCACGGTACTCTGAATGGGCCGGCAATAGTTGCAGAGCCTTGATGGCCTTGTCTGCTGCGGCGTCAGCTGTGCTCGCCTGTGAGGAACAGTAGTGTTAAGCACAGCACATCGTCAAAAAGCCTGCCCAAGAAGGCAGCGCATGAATTCGCCTGGAAGAGAGAGAGAGAGAGAGAGACGATGAAGGGTTTACTGAAGGGCTACGACAGGGCAGCCCCTTTGACGGACAGCAAGAAGTGTGTGGCAGCTTATGAGCGCCAAACTGGCTGCCTAAGAAGACATAAAGTATGCTATTTGACACACACACACCCGGGCAAACATGCACCACATGAGCATCAAAATAATGTATGATATGCGTCTTTGCCACACGCTTCAGAATCTCACCATCTAAATCCAAGACTGCAATCATAGGCCCAGTGATTCATTAGACTTTCCTTGGTTAAGAGAAGCAGCTGAAGCTGCTATATTCAACCGAGCAATAAAATAAAGTATGACGCAGCTGTGCTTGCCTGTGAGGTACAGTAAGATGGTGTAGCAGCACATTCTTAAAGCTCCGCATCTAAGTATATCTCAGACTTTTAACCTGATAGGAAACACTCGTCAGAAGATAGATGGGGCAAGGCTGCCAACCAAGCAGGGCGCCTGAGAAGGCAGACCGTGTCTGTGTGCTTCTTTTCTCACGACTACGACAATAAAGCCAAAAACCGCACCTGCACAAAATCCTTGTTGCCATACACACATCCTACAACAACAACAGCAACAACAACAACAATAAAACCAAATAAAATCTGCACCTGCACCAGGTCCTTGCTGCCATACACACATCCAACGACTACAACAATCAAACCAAAACCCGCACCTGCACCAGGTCCTTGTTACCATACACGTCCTTGTGCCCGTAAAAGCTGGCATCCAGGTGCTTCCAAAACACGTTCACGCTAATGCTGAAACCATTGTCTGCACCGCTGCCAGCCCCATGCTCCGCACCCCTTCTTCCTTCTGTCACACCACCGTTGTCTGTGCAGCTGCTGTGCTCTGCACCCCCGCTTCCTACCACCACACCACCACCAGCCCCATACTCCGCACCCCTGCTTCCTTTTGCCACACCACCGTTGTCTGTGCAGCTGCTGTCATTGCATTGATCTGCACCCCTGCTTCCTTCCACCACACCACCACCAGCCCCATACTCTGCACCCCTGCTTCTCTCCACCACACCACCAGCAGCCCCATGCTCCGCACCCCCGCTTCCTTCCATCACACCACCACCAGCCCCATACTCTGCACCCCTGCTTCTCTCCATCACACCCCCATCATAACCCTGGCCACCGCCACCTCTGTTGCTGCTATCAGAGGGGGTGCTAGGGTCACAGGTGTGGACATTGTGGTGCCACAGGGCGGGGATGAACAGGGCGTCCCCTGGGTGTAGGATTGCCAGCACAGGCACGGCAGCGGCAAACCTGTATGTGTGTGTGTTTGTGCGTGCGTGTGCGTGTGTGTGTGTGTGTGTGTGTGTGTGTGCGTATGTGTGTGTGCGTGTGTGTATGCAGGTGTGTGCCACGATAAATAGTGTCGGCATGTGTAAATCTGTATGCTGAACAGACAGCATGCACTTCATTTGAGATCTTGTGTACATCTGTTCGTGGGGGTTAAGCATGACGGATCTGTGGGCTGTGCAAAAGGTCGAGCTGTGTCTTTTTATTGCCCACCAAAAGACTTGCAAGGTGCGTAGCCTTCTAGCAGCCTCCTTTGAAAAGGCACAGTAGCGCTTCCCATTCTGTAACCGTTATACACTGTCTGTCGACGTCAGTGTTGTGCACCTGACGCTTGACGGCGTCAATGGTAAATGACGCTGACGGCGTAATTCATGTCAAATTGACGGTGAAAATAGTAAATTACGCCGTCAATCGTCAGAGTTTAGTGACGGTAATGCCGTTATTTACGATCGTTATTTACGGTTCCATTTTTGAATGACGCCGTATGTGCACAACACTGGTCGACGTGCAACTCACAGACACACACACAAGCACATGCTCCTTTGAAAAGGCACAGTAGCGTTTCCCGTTCTGTAACCATTACACTGTCTGTCGACGCGCAACTCACAGACACACACACATGCACATGCACATGCACATGCACTTGCACCTGGGGTCCTGCCCATCATTTTATGGTCGTGCACGTAAAAACCACGTCCTCAACCGTACACCACTTACAATTACTTCAGCACAATCACCCATGTACCTCACAGGCACACATCTACTTCAGCACATTCCATGTACCACGTTCCATGTACCTCACAGGCACACATTTACTTCAGCACATTCACCCATGTACCTCACAGACACACATGCACATGCACATGCACATGCACTTGCACTCGCACCTGGGATGTTAATAATGTTAGTTGTTTGAAAGCTGCATTCACTCACACGCGCACGCGCACCCCCCCCCCCCCACACACACATACACACACACACAATGTCAATCGAACTTCACTGACAATTTCTAAATACACATCTGAAAAACACACACGTACCTGAATACTACTCAGGGAGTGGTCCATTGCCTGCGTACTTTTTGTTTATCCTTTATTCTTGCTGCTTAAGATAAGCTAGTTCTTTGAAGGCTGCTTACACGCACATCCTCAATTGAAACTCACTCTCATGCTTTATCCAGACACACTCACACACACTCACACTCACGCACCTGGGATACTGCTCCAGATCAGGCTGTGCCAGGTTGGTGATGACTCTCATGCTTTTTCAGACACACTCACACACACTCACTCACGCACCTGGGATACTGCTCCAGATCAGGCTGTGCCAGGTTGGTGATGGGAGAGGAGGAGCCTGATATGTACAGGTCTTCAGCGGCCAGGGGCGGCCACAGCAACACGCGCTTGACACCCTACCAGGTGAATTCGGCACGCACACACACGTGAGTCCAAACTCTTAAGACTACACGGTCAAATTCAGAAGTTGGTTGTGAGACTGCAGCAGCCAGGGACGGCCACAGCAGCACCCTTGTTGACATCCTGTACTTTATAATTAGGCATAATTAAATTTTACGCTGGCTGATCCAGCAATGCCTATCAGCCGAACAAATGTGGCTGCCGGTTACCCCCTTTTGTAAACCCTTTGTTTGTACGTTATAATTAGCATGTGCATGAGTGCAAATGTATTGCAATGACCAGCCATAGCATTAAATCACAAGGATGCAGCAACACACGCTCTTGATGCCCTGCACCTGAAAGCATCACGTGCATTCACCCCCCCCCCCCCACACACACACACTGCAAATGTTTGCAGCATTTGATTATACAGCCTCAGCAGCCAGGGGCGGCCACAGCAGCACGCACTTGACACCCTGCACTTGAAAGCATCATGTGCATTAACCCACATACACACACACACTGTAAATGTTCGCAGCATTTGATTATACATAGGGTTGGCCGGAACCATATATACACACCGTAATTGGCCGTACGTGAGGTGGTTTCCCTGTTTATTATACCATATATACACCGTATAAGTAAAGATATATGGTCCTGGCCCACCCTAATTATACAGCTCCAGCAGCCAGGGGCAGCCACAGCAGCAACCTTGCATACCCTGCGCGTCAAAGTTTTCATGTGCGTTAGCTCGCATACTGCATATAGCACACGCTTTAGGTCGTACATTCATAGAAACATACTGATTTCAGATGACAACAATTCACTCTTAGTCTTAGGATACACAGACCCGCAAGCAGCCGGTCAACAAAAAGACATTTGCTTGGCACCATACAGAGATGCATCTAAGCATCACCATATAATTGAGCCCAATGCAGTTGCATCAACATGTTTGTGAATCATACTATTTGTACAACACAAATTTGTATGAGCCTTCACCCTCTGGTCTGCAGCAGCACATTCAAATTGAGGCCAATGCAATTGCATCAACATTTTGCACATCATACTATTTGTATATCACAAATTCGTATGAGCCTTCACCCTCTGGTCTGCAGCAGCACGTTGTCCAAAAATGCCGCCCACAGTGAGCTCACACGCATGATGGAGCTGAAGAACACGCACACACACATTCATTTACACACAACCCTCACCCTGATCTGCAGCAGCACATTGTCCATGACGTCGTAGTGTGTCCAAAGTGTCAGACCGGGTGAGCTCACACGCATGATGGAGCTGAAGAACGCCTCAGGGGGAAACAGGGGGGGCAAGCGTACGTCCGCAGCTAGCTCAGGGAATGATGCCTCCAGATTGCTGGGCTCCTGTACAGCCATTATAACATTATAATTGATCATTATCTTGCTCAAAGTTGCTGGTCAGGATGGCACACTGAATGATATAACAGCACAGCCAGGGCGCTGACACATTTTACAAAAACCGTCTGCCTCCAGATTGCTGGGCTCCTATACAGCCATGGCAACTCATAATTATCTTGCTCAAAATTGCTAGGCAGGATGGCATACTGAATGACACAACAGCACAGCCAGGGGTGTGTACGTTGACACATTTTACAAAAAACATCTGCCTCCAGATCGCTTGGCTCCTACACAGTCGTGGCAATCATCTTGCTCAAAATTGCTAGGCAGGATGGCATACTAAATTTTACAACAGCACAGCCAGGGGTGTGTACACTGACACATTTTACAAAAAACATTTGCCTCCAGATTGCTTGGCTCCTACCCAGCCATGGCATAATTGTCTTGCTCAAAGTTGCTAGACAGGATAGCTCACTAAATGACACAACAGCACAGCTACGATTAATCTGGCACGTTTCGCACAAATGTTGTCTGCCTCCAGATTGCTGGGCTCCTGCACATCCATTATAGCATATCAATATCATGCTCATAGTGTAACAGCAGAATATCATTATCATGCTCATAATTAAACAGACAGAACAGCACACTAAATGCTAAAACAGCGCAGCTACTGACACACTTCACAAAAGCTGTCTGCCTCCAGATTGCTTGGTGTCGTCCTTCAAAATTATTAAAATGATGCCCAGCACTACTGTGACATACATTACAAAAATTTGCCTCCAGGTTGCTTGGCTCCTGCAAAGCCATTATCAATAAAACTGCTTATAATTTATAGGCAGAATAACACGCTAATTGTCAAAACTGCACAGGTATAGGTGAAGTGACACATCCCACAAAAGTCATCTGCCTCCTGTACGTTTAGCCGTACAGACAGAACAGCACACTAAATGTCACAACAGCACGGGTATGGATGAACTGACATATTCCACAAAAGTCATCTGCCTCCTGTACATTTAGCCGTAACAGACAGAACAGCACACTAAATGTCACACCAGCACAACTGTGGGTGAACTGAAGCAACTACGAAAATCATCTGCCCCTGCACAGCCACGGTACGTTGAAAAGCACAACACACTCAATAAATTGAATAGCGCAACACACTTCATACATTGAATAGCACAACACACCTCAATACATCGAAAAGCACGCTCATCGTAACACCAGCACAACTGTGGCTAAAATTATTAGACTGAATAGCACAACACACTTAATAGATTGAATAGCACAACACACTTAATAGAGTGAATAGCACACTCAATGTAACATCAGCACAACCGTGGCTAAACTGAAGCATCTGTGAAATCCATCCGCTTCATGCACAGCCACAATGGGCAGGCTGGCACATTTTACGAACACACAACAGTACAGTCATAAGCTGACACATTCTACATGAATCATCTGCCTCCTACACAGTCATAGACTGGCACATTCTACATGAATCATCTGCCTCCTACACAGTCATAAACTGGCACATTCTACAAAAGACATCTGCCTGCTGCACAGCTGCAAGAAGCCTTGCAGGTCTAACAAATTATAATCAACACACATTATTACTTATACATACTTATTGCACAATTATAATATACTTATTCATAAATTGTGCCTTGCTGCGACCGTCCTTCTTTCACGCTTGTAAGAATACCCACACCCGTTCACATAGGAACAAGAACAATAACTGAGGCGTGCTTCCGTTTAGGGTCACAGTCATCGAAATCGCTTCAAACTGGTTTACATATATTTCACGTCCACTGACCTTTCGGGGGTCCGTCCCAACACTGCGCAAATAGTAGCGTTCAGGAAGATCACACTCTCCTGGTTGCGATTGCAATGCGTCCAGCGCGTGCTGCTGCTGCTGCTGCTGCCCTTGCTGATGCTGCTGGGTTGCCTGTACTGGATGCTGCCCTTGCTGTTGCTGCTGCTGGGTTGTCTGTGTGTGGTGGGTGCTGGCGTGTTGGCTCTGTCTGTGACCGGGAGGGGGGAGCAGGATGGGAGGGAAAGGAGGGCCTTTTTGGCTGCTGCCTTGGTCGGGCCTGCATTTGAGGGATCAGTTGAGGGAAAAAAGGGGGTAGGAATAGGGCTACTAGTATTTTGTATAGAATTGTCCAAGGTAGTTTGCTTAGAACTGTTCAAATAGAGGGTTTGAAAAGAGCTGGAAGATGTTTAATCAGAAACAGAAGCAAAAGCAAGTAAACTTTAAATATCCATCTCGACATTATGACTAAAGTTAGCTACGCAGGCCGTGAAAATCACTCCCCACATTAGTAAAGGAAAAGGAGCCATTTTGGTTAGACTATCTAACTAGATTGGTAAACTAGCTAACTAATTAAGGAAGAGGAGCCAATCTGGTAAGACTATCTTTTGTGTGACGAGATGGCACTTCAGTGCAGCAAAGCCCTTTTGACCTTGCAAGTGTAACCGTGTACTTCTTGGCACGGTGCAAAGCCCTTTTGACCTTGAAAATGTAACCGTGTACATCTTGGCACGGTGCAAAGCCCTTTTGACCTTGCAAGTGTAATCGTGTACATCTTGGCACGGTGCACGGTGCATGATATGCACGGTGCAAGGTAAAAAACACGATGTACACCGTACCGTGTAAACAGTCACACTTACAAGGTGTAACCAATTTGGTGTAACCGTTTTGACCTTGCAAGGTGTACACCGTATATACTCCTTTTAAGTGTGACAGTGTACGCTTTCAGAAGAGAGTGGCACTGTTCTATGAGCAACTGCATTTTTTCACTTTTTTTTTTGTCGTTTTCGTTCTTTGAGCATGCAATTGCTCTAATTCATTTTCTTCACGAGTGACGTAGCTTTCGCTGACATGCTTGCCGTATGTTCCATTCACGTCCAATACCTGCTCTGCTGCACCACACGGGCCATGAGGTCACCGAAGGACATTGTGCGGTATGCAAATTTCTTGTGCACATTACATTACTCAGAGAGGTCTGTCTCCACACAAACCCAAAGAGCGACGCACCCAATACCTACTCTGCTGTGCCACACGGGCCATAAGGCCGCCACCAAAGGACATTGTGCGGTACGGAACGTTCTTGTGCACAAAACATTATTCAGAGAGGTCCCCACAACAAACTTAAGACTTAAGGAGCGACGCACCCATTACCTGCTCTGCTGCGCCACACGGGCCATGAGGTCACCAAAACACATTGTGCGGTACGCAAAGTTCTTGTGCACAAAACATTATTCAGAGAGGTCCCCACAACAAACTTAAGACTTAAGGAGCGAAGCACCCATTACCTTCTCTGCTGCGCCACACGGGCCATGAGTTCACCAAAACACATTGTGCGGTACGCAAAGTTCTTGTGCACAAAACATTATTCAGAGAGGTCCCCACAACAAACTTAAGACTCAAGGAGCGAAGCACCCATTACCTTCTCTGCTGCGCCACACGGGCCATGAGGTCACCGAAACACATTGTGCGGTACGCAAAGTTCTTGTGCACAAAACATTATTCAGAGAGGTCCCCACAACAAACTTAAGACTTAAG
>Ga0307945_1001147_pt1 | contig 20206 bp, 23 predicted proteins | sample OrgLakmetagen228_FD_201818 | JGI IMG/M metagenome (GOLD analysis project Ga0307945, IMG submission 201818) | Saline water microbial communities from Organic Lake, Antarctica - #228 | ecosystem: Environmental > Aquatic > Non-marine Saline and Alkaline > Saline | place: Antarctica: Organic Lake...
AGTTAAAGCAGGCCCAGGGGGCCGCAGAGGCCGCGAGAACCGAGGTAGCGACCGCCCGTGTAAAGATCGAAACCCAGGCCGACCAGCTGGCCGAAATCAAAAGCCAGTGGGGCGAGCAGGTGGCTAGTTTGAAGGCCGAGATTGGCCGCTACCATGAACGGCTAGAGGTGGTACGAGACACCGCTCAGCAGGCACAGCAGGCCGCCGCTGTGGCGGAATCTAGGACGCAGGCGCAGGCCGACAAGGCCGACGACCTGAAAAGCCAGGTTGCCGATCTGAAAACCGAGCTGTCCGGTTTAAAAGGCGAACTTTCCGAGTCACGCAAAGAGGCTAAAGCCGTACACCAGGCAACCACTGACGAGGCCGAAGAATGGCGTAAGACAGTGGCGCTGGAGCATAAGCGCAGCGCCGAATTGCAGAGTGAGCGGGACGCGCTGGCTGACGAAGTTGCCAACCTTAAAAAGCAATCTGGTGTTAGTGCTAACGAGAAGCCGACAAAATAAGAGGTTTGTGTTCGGGTGCGCCCAGGTGGTCGGCCAACCGGCCCACCAGGAGAATGAAATTAACCTCTGAATAGGCTGGGCAGACCATGACGCCAACACCGGAACAGTTGCACATCATCGAGCTAGCGAGGCAGGGCGGGAGCCTGAAAGTGAATGCGTTTGCTGGTACAGGAAAAACGACGACGCTGGGTTTGCTTGCTGATGCGCACCCAGCAAAAAAGGTTCTTTATCTTGCGTTTAACAAAGATATTGCGACCGATGCCGGCGACAAAATGGGACCTAAGGTTCTAAGCCAAACCATGCACTCAGCGGCCTACAGGGCTATGAAGCCAAACCGAGACCGCTTAAACGCTCGCATGAGCGGAAGTTGGGTTGCCCAAAAATTTGGGCTAACAGAAATTAGAATTGCAGGAAAAAGCATCACAACGGCCCTTCAGGGCGCGATGGTTTTGACCACGCTTATCCGGTTCTGTAATAGCGTGGATCTGGAGCCCACGGCTCACCATGTGCCAGGTATGGCCGCTGTTTTCGACCACATACCTAAAGAACTTCTAAGTGCAGGGCGGGAGTGGGCCGAGGTCACGTCGAGAGTTTCTACAGCAGCGCGGAGTTTGTGGGCTGAGCAGATCTGCCCCAGGGGCTCGGTGCCAATTACGCACGACACGTATTTGAAAATGTGGGCGCTGAGTGAGCCTCAAATTAAAACCGATCTAATCATGTTTGATGAGGCGCAGGATGCCAGCCCAGTTTTTATTGGTTTGTTAAATAAGCAACAGGCTCCAGTGGTGTGGGTTGGCGACCGTCACCAGCAGATCTACGGCTGGCGCGGGGCGGTGGACGCCCTGGCGAATGTGAGCGTTAACCATGAAGGCCACCTAACTAAAAGCTTCAGGTTTGGCGAGAATGTGGCGTCAGTGGCTAACGCTTTATTATCGCATTTGGGGGAGCGGATGCCGCTCATTGGTGCCGGTGGTGACTCGAAAAGCCAGACTATGGCGACCTTATGCAGGACAAACGCGGGGGCCATTGGGCATTTTATGGCGGCAGGCGGAGATGTGGAGCTGGCCGGCGCACAGCAGCTCGGGCATACATTGAGAGATTTGGAGAGTTTAATTGACGGCAATCCGCGCGGGGCTTTCGCGTTGTTTGATAGCTATGGAGACCTGCTAGAACACGCAGAAAACGGCGCAGGGCAGGAGTTGCAGCCTATCGTGAAGGCTATCGAAAACTATGGCATCCAGCAGATTAGGGACAAAGTTGATCGCAGTCAGCGCCAGCGGGGAGGTCACCTACACACGATTTCGACCTGTCATAAAGCCAAAGGCCGTGAGTGGGGTTCGGTCCACATTACGGACGACTGGCCGACTGAAAAAAGTGGCGACCCCAAGCTGTCGGAAGACGAAGCCCGTTTGCTGTATGTGGCCGTAACCCGTGCCCAGCGCGATTTAGACACGAGCGCCATTGCGCCCTGGTTAAAGCTGGTTGGCCACAACGCTGCTGACGCCGACACGCCGGCGTCGGCTAATGCGGTGCAGCCTGAGATCATCACTACGGCCACGCCAGCGCAAAGGCCAAAGATTCAGGGCTATAACAAATTTCGAGACGGCCCGTATTCGGAGTTTCAGAAGCAAGCCGAGGAGAATCCGGAACCTGTGGTGAAGAGCCCGCAAGATACGAGAAAGCCAAAAAAACCCGTTAGTACTAACGCCGACAGGCAGGCCCGATTTTCCGAATCACAGCGAGCCGTGGGCCGGCGATCACGCAAGCTTTGGGCTACGGATAGCGAGGCCGAGAAGGTTAGAGCGTATCTTGAGAAGTTGCGAGGGGGTGCTCATGAGCCGTAAGAGTGGTGCAGGCTTAAGACGCGCCCCGAGCCTGCATTTCGCCACTAGCGAGCCGCAATGGGTCTCTGTCATGGCTGACCCAAGGCTACCGATTTTAGGCGCTGTTTGACAAGGCTTCAGACAATTTGATTGGTCGCAGGATTTACGAACCCCTTCACAATCTTTTTCTTTCCTACTGCCCACTTGTTTGTTAGATGGTGGCTGGGGGTTAGATACCCCCGGCTACTCGATTATAGGGCTTCAGAATTTCGAGTTGCGTTACCAATAGCCTCCAAACCTATATACCAACCATGCGGATTAGCCACTTCGTTGGCGAACCTTGTGGATAACGTTTGAAATAGCATTGCGACAATAAAAACAACTGCACACAGTAAGCCGCGCCATATTTTTATTGGTGCAGATTTACTAACGGAGAAGCCCATTGCTTTGTCATAAGTGGTTGCTCTCCCTTTTCGTGTAATGAAGTACTGCACTAACATTAAAAGCCAACCGAGGAATGGAACAGACCAGCCAAGCCCTATAGTAGCAACGCCCATGTTACGCTTGAAACGCCTGCTTAATGTCAGAGCTGTTCCATCTGGTTCAGCGACACAAATTCGCATCAATGATTTTCCTGGCGTGTTACCGAATATGGCGCCAATTAGTGTATCGATAATCATCAATAGACCAAGAAAAATGACTCCAGAAATTACGAAAGTGGTGAGCGTTGCCTTGCTTGCTTCGTTTACCAGGCCTCCTGCGATCGAGTCTATCGCCAATAAGGCGGGCACAAAAACAATAAGGGCTAACGGAGTCCATAGACCTAAATCTATGATTCGGGCCGCCCAACGATAAGATGGCTGCACGATTGGTAATTGCTCTTTCTCAGACATTATAGTTATCTCCTAGTTTGGACTCATCGGCCCCATAACGCCGGTTTAAAATGTGAGGTGCGCTCGTGCGCCGAGTCATTTTGAAATTTTCGTTAGGTGTTTTCTTTATATAGGCGTTCTATTTCGTCTTCTTCTGTGTGTATTTTCTTTAGGGAGTTCGCATTTAAGTTACTATTTTCTAGTAATTCGTATAATTGGTTATGATGATGCAAAAAAGTTGCAAACGGGGGTATGGCTCCATTACCTCGTATTTTTGCTACTTCTATTGCAAGTTTGAATTGCTCTGTTGCAGCCTGAAATATTTGATTAGCACGTTCACGTTTGTTTTGAGCGCGCTGCTGTATGTATATTGTGGCAATAGAAGTAACGCTGCCAATCAATGCGCCAACTAACCCTGCCAGCAGAGGTATATACTGTGTTTCCGTCATATTTTTATTCGCCTAGCTCACAGCTTTTTGAACGCGTTTTTTGTGTCTTGCTGCCAATAAAAAAAGAATTATTGCAACGATAACACTGGTAGGTAAAGCAGCCTTTGCTGCACCAATATGAAACTTTTTTACGTTTTCTGGATTGTTCGTATATTGTCGATATAGCACTGTCCATTCGCTTTGTTCTAGTCCCCTTCCGTAATTATTAATTGATTGTTGCGTAGCATCAATTTTATAGTTTGAAACCATTTGATCCTTAGTAACTCTGTATCCTGCGGTCCATCCAACAGCTATAGACACAACACAGCACATGAGAGCAATTATCTTAATTGATCTTCGCTTGAAGACCTTTATTAAAATGAAATATGTAGGAAGCGCAACAATAAGTTCCATTATTAAGAAAGCGATAAAAAATCCCATATTAAGTAGTTCCTATGTTTTTCACCCAGCGTATAGCCCAAACGAAAATTGAGAGCAGGTTGACGAGTAAATTATCGTTTTGCCACTTCTTTTTAGGTTTCTTGTGCATTACATGCACCGCTATAGCTTAGCATTTTTGCTCCACCATAATTGGACGCGTCACTATGCACATTTACGAAAGCTAAGCCAATTTTCGGATAGCACGTGACAATCCATATCGCCAATTCGGCCTCAAAAACAAAAGTAAGCTGATTGCCTATAGTTCTCATCTCACCGTTAGTAAGTACGGTGATTCCGGTGTCAATAGATGTAGAATTTTTAGCAACTCGAATGATTAAGACATTACTTAAACTGGTCTTACGTTCTTTAAATTTTCCATTATTGTAATCAAGGCTGTTACCACTCAACTCACTTACAACTATTTTAACGCCTTCAGCTAAAGCATGGCTTTCTGTTAATGTAAGCAAGACAGCTACGAATAAGCACCTTAAAAAATTATATTTATTTCTGTTGACTCGATAAAGGAATAATTTCATATAAGGCCTCTTTTCAAACCTAACGCCTTTGTAATAGGTATTTTTTGCGTAGTGGAGTTTTTCGGTAAAGTGGCGAAGCCACCGCAAAACGGAGCGTAGTAAAAAATATCCTATTGACAAATTTGTTATGTTTTTTCTCGATTTTTAAAAAGTACAATTGGTAACACCAACAAAAGGCATAAAATAAACATGCCTGAACTTGCAGCAATGAACTCCCAAACTTCAAGAGACCTATCAGGGGCATCAAAAGAAGAGTAGCTCCATACGCCAGCCGACACACCAAAAATACTATAAATTACAGATCTAACCCATTTATTTGCGCCAATGTTTATTAGAAATGAACTGGAAATATAGCTTAGCAACAACATGGCAGGGATCATTGCTGCGGAATTTACAATAGCAGTTTCAACCATGAAAAGAATGAGTTCGGTCATTTTCTCTCCTTAAACTTAACGTTTGGTTAAGGGGCGGGCTTTAGCCCGTCCCAGTGAGCGATGCGAACGAATTGAACCAGTTGTTACATGGCGCTGCATAGATGTATGCGAATTTTACACATTATTTTAATTTGTATTCGATGATGAAATACCAAGAGTTAACATTCTTGATAAGATAAACCCTGTTCTATATTGAGTTTTCTAGCTGCCTCACAGGCAGAGCGTGATTGTTTTCCAGCGCACTCGGCATTAAATTCATTAGTCATTCCAGAGTGCCTATTTACCATTGCGTTGTAATTATCTACAGATTGCTGACTGTAGCTATCAACCTGTGTTCCATCGATTTTTTCAAACAGCCATACAGACTCGTTATATAGCTTTACGCATTGTTCCATTTTTTCATCTGATATGACGGGGACATGATTACGGATTGACGATGTGGGAGGGATAACATAGTTTTGGGCTGTGAGCTTGGGCGAAGCCGTAAAAACAGATAGAAAAATAATGTATTTTAAGTTTGTTTTCATAATTAATTTTAGTTACCTATTCTTAGTTTATTGGTTTTTCAATATCTTATAAATCGAGCCATGAAAATATATCGAGCTTAATTTAGCCATGTAACGCGAAGCTAAGCGGTGCCCTGATAAGGGCATCCGGTGGAAGGCCGCCAGGCCGGGAACGAACTTGAGCGTATTGTTCGGCAGCATCTGCCTACGCACGATAACTACTCTACCGTGGTCGGCTAAAGTGCTGATAGCTTGGCAAATCGTCAGTTATATTAAGCCAACACAAGCGCTCCACCGTCCAGGCATGCACCTGCGGAACAACTATCGTTTGTTCTTCCAAAATTCCGATATAGTAATAAATTTCACCCGGTAGTCGAACATCTTGATATCCGATTGGCGTCCCACACCGTGAACAAAATAAGCGTGTTACCTCCGGTATAGCTCTATAGGTTGTAGCTTCGCACCCGGTGAGCTTCACGCTCTCAATTTTGAACCCCGCGAAAACTGTAACCGGTGCTCCTGTCGACTTGCGGCAATCACCACAATGGCAATACGATACCCAAAACGGCTCCTCAGACACATGGAATCGGTATGCCCCGCAGCGGCATTTACCAGAATTTATACGGGTCATAGGCTCGATCATTTAAATCCTCATTGCTGCCGAACAGTGGCTATACCGCATTCCACGATATTGCAGAAAAGTGCGTTCTCGATAATGCCACTTTTCTGTTACGCCACGCGGCGGAAAGTCTCATATTTAACAATAGCTTGGTCCAATTATTCCTGCATCGCCATGTAATCGCTTGGCTTCTTGATTCCTTGTTTGGCATCCTAACCGAGCCGCTCACCTGTTGCTCAGTAGAAAACATCATGCCTAGAAAATAAATATTTGTGCTCAGTTTAATTCCATCGGCTGCGCCAGCCGTTGAAGAGAAGCGTTCAGTGTCGTGCGACTAACAGCAAAGTGTTCAGCCACTTCTTTTTTCGTGATGTTCGGGTCTAACAGCATGGCCGCAGCCTTCTTCACATCAGCGTCTGACATGGCCGGTTTTCGGCCACCTTTTCGCCCTCGGGCCCGGGCTGCCTGCAATCCGGCTATCGTCCTTTCCCGAATCAGGTCGTGTTCAAACTCAGCCAAGGCACCGAAGATATGGAATACCAAGCGGCCACCGGAACTGGTGGTGTCGATGGATTCCGTCAGTGACTTGAAGCCGATTTCTCGATCATGGAGCTCCTGGACTATTTCAACCAGATCCTTCAGCGAACGGGCAAGCCGATCCAGTTTCCAGACAACCAGAATATCCCCCTTTCGGAGGGTACGCAGACACTGCGACAGCTCAGGTCGTTCCCGGAGCTTGCCGGTAAACTTTTCTTGAAAGATCTGTTCGCAACCGGCTTTCTCCAGAGCATCGACCTGGAACTCCGGATTTTGATCTTGGGTACTGACACGTGCATATCCTATGATCATCAAACGAGCCTTTTCTGGTCATAGTTTTTTGTACGTGATTCTTGGACGCAAAACAATAGGAAAATCGGTGTTTTTGAGGCTATGAAGCGGACGTCCAGAAAACGACCGTTTGTTTTACCGAGGCTTTTTGGCCGGCATAAATCTGATGCTTCAAGAACGGGATCAATCGCGTCGGTGAATGCGCCCAGCCCACAAGTGGCAATAAGAAGAGAGACTGAAGGCTATCGAGCCGAAGTACGGGAACCGAGTCTGCCCGTGTCAGGTGAATTCGCCAAACTCAATCTTTCTCAGGACTTGATCAATTTGCTCTCTACCCTCTAGCGTTTGCCAGAGGTCACAGGGCCTCTGGTTTCGCAGTGCGACAACAGAACTTTCCAGCCACTCCAAGGCCGTTTTCTCGCACTCAAAAACATGAGATGCATATGTAGCGAGTCTCTCGGAGTCGCCTGCGCTATCGGACTGGTAGGTTTGGTTGATCATTGAGTTACCCTGTATTGCTAATTCTGAATGGAGTATAAGCGACCTGTCCGGACAACCCCAAAGCAATCCCTTGGTGATACAGTAGTAAACTGTCACCGCCACAGTAATACTGACCCACCAGCGCCAACTTAAAATTAACCCACCTGAGGCAAAATGACCGCCTAATCACACGATCAGAGCGGCGGCCGATGTTGACCCAGGAGACACTTGTGGAAATTCATGTATTGCATCGCCAAGGTGAGAGTATTCGCGCCATTGCGCAGAAGTTGAACGTGTCCAGTAACATAGTGCGCCGCTATCTGCGGGATCTGAATGCAGTGCCCATCTATCCGGATCGAACGCAGAGAACGACCAAGCTGGATCCGTATAATGACTATTTGCTGGCGCGGATCGAAGCGGCGAAGCCACACTGGATATCGGCAACCGTGTTATTAAGAGAGATTCAGGGCCGCGGCTATGCCGGCGGAATTAGCCGACTCAAGTCCTACTACCTGCACATCGAAGTCTGCAGATCCACCGAACCATAACCCGATGCTGTCTAGATCTTGCAAATTTTCGGCCAGAGTAGCCTTTTCCTGCCCTGAAACAAGAAGCTCTATGGTCGCGGAGAGCTCAGATATTGGCTCACTCTCTCCAGTCCGGTGTCTGTTGTCAGTATGTCTAATGGGCATGCGCCAAAAAACCTGTTTTGAGACCTCAGCCAATGTCTTAAAGCGATAACGTCGCCTCCTATGTATGCGTAGAGGCGCTGATAAATCCAAATTAGTGAAGCAGCCCTTTTCCCCGTTTCACTAGTGGGTTTCAGTCCTTCAATGGTGGGGGTCTGTAAAATTGCTAACAGTTCCTCTAGGCTCAGATCGAGAGCAGATCTATTTCGACAGGTGGCCTTTATGAGCACGCTGCCACTATTATCGGCCATTGCTTTCAGCTGGTTCATTTTTATAAATATCTCTCGACTTTCAGCATAACCTTATCCCCACCGTGTTTTGATATGAATTTAGGCTAAATCACTAACCGGACATTCCGACTGGTCGGCAAGGTTAGACTGCACGAGATTTCGGGCAAATCTGCCTATCTGTCACCGACTCTGAGCAGCCGGACGGTTACTTATGAAAGCTGATTCGTTCTTATCATCTTCGGATCTTCGAGGACGGATGAACAAGATTTGAGAACCAAAAAATTCGTCCGTTTTTCGGAGGAATTACCCTACGGCATTGACCCATGCTCTAAGCGACCGACCAACAGTCTGAGGGTTTCAATATCAGTTGCTGAGCGCAGCATATTGTTTGGGATTCTGTGACCAAGGCCGCGAACTGGACTCGCCATCCACCTCTCTTTTTCAGTCTGATCACCTTCAAACAGGTCGAGTACGTCTTCATGAACAGCGAGCACAAGAGCTTTGAGATTCGGGTCCTGTATTTTTCGAGTAACCTGGCCAAGCCTGATGGTTTTATCATCAACAAAAACCTGAACCTCTTGGTCCACGTCCCAGCCAAGATCAGACAACATCTTTCCCGGTATCTTAACGAACAAGTCATCCCCGCTACGCTGTATTGTGGTCAACATGCCAAACCTCGCTATTAAGCACTTTCATCTAAATATGCGTGTTGCTGTTCGGAAAACAGAACCTGACGCCAGGTGACAGTGGCATCCTCTGGGGTTTGCCTCGTTTCGTATGATAAGTCGTCTGCTAATTTATAGACATAATCGACGACGATAAGGTCGGTGTTGTCAACTACGGCAATAAGTTCTTTCAGCTGGTGCATCTTCCAGCACCCTGTGCCATTCATCCGCGGCGGTACGACGACCATAACCCGTTCGATCCAGAACTCGTCGCTGGTCTCTTCAATGAGCTTAACGAGATCAGCCACTTCTGTTAGCAAATAACATCGCTGTGCCTTGCCACCAATCCGAGAGTGGGCGGTGCTCACGTAATACCAAAGATCGTTCCTGGAAAGCTCCACGAAAGGCCAGAATTGCTCCTGAGCAAATGGGCGTCCTAGGAGCTCTTCCTTGTGAAATTGAGTCATGAACATGCATTTTCTCCAAAATGAACACTATAGTTTGTAGTGCTATAGTGTTCAATTGGTTCTGATGCTCCTTTTACTTCAGGGGGCGGCATGGAACTGCAGATGGCATTTGGCGAAGCACTCAGGCGTCAGAGGAGAGCGAGAGGGCTGTCACAAGAAGCATTCAATACCGTCAGCAGCAGGACGTACTTGAGCCAGCTGGAGCGAGGCCTCAAAAACCCCACACTCGACAAGGTCGAAGAACTCGCTACAACAATGGGTATCCATCCACTGACACTGCTCACTGAATGTTTCTCGATAAAGGACGGTGCGGAAATTGAGGAAATTTTTGCCAAAATCACCCTAGAACTGGCAAGCCTGGAAGGCAGTTAGCGGGACAACTGTGAAACGACCGGATACTCCGAAACACTTGGCTCGTAAACTTACGGTGAATCGGCTCAATCAGGCTCGGTTTGATGGCCTCGCCTAGATCTGGAACGGTCGGTGTTGGAGTTATCTGGTTGTTGTGCTGGATCTATGTGCTCTTCGGTCGATCCATCGTCTCGGTTAGTTTATCCAGCTTTCTTTGAACTGACTGGAGCTGTTGAACGATTTCGTCGCGTTCATCATGCGCTATCTGTGCTTCTTTGGCATTTTTCTCTTCGCTCATGACCTCAAGGATGGCGCCGATCATCATGTTCAGGAAAACAAAGGCCGTGAGAAAAATGAATGTCAGGTAGTAGATCCAGCTCAGCGGATAAAATTCCATAGTTTGATACATGACATCTGTCCAATCTTCAAACGTCGCCACGCGAAATAAGGTAAGCATAGATATTGCAACATCACCCCAAAGTTCTTCATCCACCTCGCTGAAAAACAGCGAACCAGCTGCCGCATATATGTAAAAAATGATGAACATCAGCAGGGCGATATAGCCCATTCGCGGGATGGCTTTGAGCAGTGAATTAATTAGAAATCTTAGTTCCGGTACTACAGACACTAGTCGCAACACCCGGAATACCCGGAGAAGTCTTCCCAAGAGAACAGCTTCTGAGTTGTCCAGAGGGATCAGGCTGCCAATTACAACCAAAGTGTCAAAGACGTTCCATCCGTCCAGAAAAAAGCGTCGTTTAACGGGGCAGGCGGCAAATCTAAACAGAATCTCAAATAGAAAAAGCAGAGTGATGGCACTGTCCATGATCGACAGAGATTGTTCCGCCAGTGGCGGCAATTCATATGTTTTTGCACCGATAGTCAGGGCTGACAACACAATAATTGCGATAACTGCGCCCTGAAAAATTGGGCTCGCCTCAACTTGCCGAAACTTGGAAAGAATATTGGAGGGTGAAGGGGTGGTTGTCATCTAACAGAATCTCTTCGGGACTGCGTGAAATCCGAGAGTTTACTGATACTCCACCGCCTTGAATAGCGTCGCGACACCGCCAGATGGCTAGTTTTTTAGGACAACAACTGTTTCAGGTAACTTCGCCTACGGATAGTAAGGCTTGGACTTTTTGTGATCGTCGTTAGTTCTCTCGCTGAACCGACTATATGCACCTCCGATTCGGCGCGGGTAATTGCTGTATACAACCATGCCCTGTCCACGATACGGCCCTGCTGTAGTGCGATAATCACACGCGGGAATTGTGACCCCTGAGCTTTGTGCAGCGTAATGCAATATCCCAACTCCATCGACTCTTGGATAGCTTGAGTTACTATGATCTCAGTGTTGGTGTCTAACCGGACCACACCGACCGATTCGTCCGTGGCTTGGGACGAAATCAGCGTTCCTAAAGAGCCATTCTGGATACCCAGATCATAATTATTCTGCGTAAACAAGATTGAGTCGCCCTGGCGGATCTCACGGAAAAAGCGATCGCCATGCAGCTCAAACTCCATCCTTTGCCCGTTTGGATTCACTGCTTCCTGCACTCGCGCATTGATGTCAGCGACCAAGGCTTTCGTGGCACCTAAGACGCGACTGGCTTCCGGGGCTTCAGTAAACAGCTTGGTGCATTCATGGGCAACTTGCCCTGGGAGCGTCTCGTGGAAATGGACCGTGCCGGTTGTTAGTTGGTCTGGAACGATTCCCTGATTGATTAGCTTGGAAAACTCTGGGATGCCCGTTGAACCATCCTGGCGTTTTACAATGTCCAGAGTCGTGTTGGCGATAAGGCCAGACGCAACCACGTCCGATAGGACTTTGCCGCAACCAATGGGCGGCAACTGATCAGGATCGCCCGTGAAAATGATTCGAACAGTCGGGCTAATGTGGGTCACCAGACGATACATGGTTGGCAAATCGATCATGCTCGCTTCATCGATTACCAGCAGATGTAGACTTTGATCAGCGGTAGGTTCAACCGGCTCCTGCCGGAGAAATCCGGCGATGGTTCGGGTCAGAAATCCGATGGACTCATGTAGACGCATGGTCGCTCTGCCTGACAGGGCCACGGCGTGTATTTCGTAGCCGAGCGCACGAAAAGCCCTAAGTGCCGTGCGCAGTACAGTGGTTTTACCAGTTCCGGCACCGCCAGTGATGCAGGCAACCGAATTATCCAGCGCGGTTGTAACGGCCTGCGCTTGGCGTTGCGTCAGTTCGTACGGCAATTCCGCCATCGACGCCATATAAGCGCGTTCGGCTTCCTTGTCATAAAGATCGGTTTCTTGTGCCATCTTCCGGAGGCGTCTCGCGACGACCGACTCCATTAGGAATTGAGCGGTGGGATGATAAGTCCCTGTCTTCCAGTTCACCACGAATTGAGCTCGCTGATGGCTGGTCTCGAACGCCCGAGTTGTTAGCGTGGACGTGCCGAGCAATTTGTTGACTGTCGGACGAATCGCGCTTTGAGTGGTGTAGGTGTGCCCTTTTTCGATTTCTTTGCGGATTGCCATCTCGACCGCAGCCGTTAATCGCCTCGGGTCTTCCTTCGGCACGCTAAAAGGCATCCCATCGATTGCCTGAAAGGACACCCCGAATCCTAACAGGATATAAGGGTTGTCCTGAATCGCTTGGATCGAGCCTTTTTTGTGGAATTTCAGAAGGCGTTGCTGCACCAGCGCAGGGATGGCGTGCTTGGACATCCAATTGCAGGCAGAGAGGTTTGAATACTTGGAATACCCCGCATAGAGCGCGTCAACTGAATCCGGGCTCAGAAGCTCCAGAAGCCGTTTTCGAGATTCCGGAGTATCGTTACTCAGGATGGTGTGAAAGTCCGTCCCGAGGCTCTCCCAGAGAGCTCTGGCTTTTTGTTCGCCAATTCCTTTAAAGGCACTTTCCTTGGCTATAAATCGAATCAACTGCTCGCCATTCTCTGGGAGGGTGCAGGCGAGCTGGGTGGGTGCGTCGTAAGTGTGACGCTGCAACAGATACGGACCGTTCTCCAGGGTGTCTATTACGCGTGACCCCGTAACCTCCCAATGCTGACCAATTGCGGGTCGAACGGGGAGCGACATAGCCTCGGACTTGATCGTAATGACGTACTTGCCGCTATTGATCCGGTAGGAAAAGCGCTTCAGTGGCACGCCACTGAAAATCACATATTTCGCCGTACAATAGGGGACGCTGGTTACCCTTAAAAAATCGCTGTTTACTGAGCTGGACGTATTCATCAACGGGGCACCACGCCCATCTCGGCGAGAGTTTCGGATAGCTCACCGAATCGCGCTAGGCGCCCCTCCAGTTCTCTCACGCGGGCTTTCAGTTCAATGTTTTCCTGCTCCAGGCGGGCGGCTCGCTGGTCATTGCGGGCCTGTCGAGAAGCTTCGACATTGTACCGCTTCGGCTGATCCTTCTGTTGCTCTGACGCTTGGGTTAACGGGGGAAGAACCTTGCGTGCACGAAGGTCCTTTTCCAGATCTTCCAACATGCGCTTGATAGCAGGGTTTTGCCGTAGTGCAGGCTTACCGATACCCGTCGCTTTCGCAATCTCTCCGCGATTCAATTGACCTTGATAGATGATCTGCTGGAAATCGTCATCGGCTTGCGAGGCGGCCCAAAGCTGGAAGGCGTCAATGTTCTGCTTTGATTTCTGCTGCCCATTCATTTTAGAAGAGACCCAGCTTTTTCTTAACTGGTAAGGGCAGCTTGTCAAAGATCTCGACGACGCTCTCACCAATCCGCTGTTCCAATTCGGCAATCCTTTGTTCGTCTCTTCTGATCCGGTCAACTAGATCTCGCTTCCGGCTTCGTTGAACACCATCTGCCGTTGGGTTTTCTGCCCGTTTTAGTCCGGCATTTTTTTCTTCCTCAAGCTCGGCGTTGATGTCAGCGAGGTATAGACGGAATTGCTTTGAATAGGTCGATGTGTTCATCAGTACGGTCCGGTTCATGCCGGCCGCCTTTGCGACTTCCGCACCTTTGATTTGATAGTGTTTCTTCACCAAGAAATCTGTCGGTGACTTATGACGCTTGATGTAAAGCTGTTTCTCCAGCTTTAGCTCCTCCGTATTCTGCCATGCTTTGGCACTGGCGTTTTTATCAGATACCCATTTTGGGCGATTGATTTGACCTTCATCCGCTTCTTTCGCCGCTTCAACACGCTTTTTGAGATACTCCATCACCATTAGGCAGCCCTCTGGTAACTTGTCAGCGCGGTCTCTATCTCCGGTAACGCGCCGTGATCAGGATTCAGTTTGCGAATATGGCGAGCAGTGTTGCGCACCAGATCATAGGAGGATTTTTTGAAAATCGCAGGAACGATAGGGTTGTTCAGTGCGTCGACGTGCGCGGACACATGGAAAATCATCCATTCGACGTTGTTCGCCTGCATCAAGTTGTGGATGCAACCAAGGCACAGTTCGGGAGAAGCATTGTGGCGCTGGGGTTCACCGCCTTGGGCACACTTGGCCATGTGCCGTGATCGACGCATTAGAAGGCAGTAGCCCCAGGGATTGGATTTGAGGTTTTCGATCTCTTTGGTCGCGAGCTTAGCCGCCAGTTCTTTTTGTTCCTCGGGGGTCAATATTTTCGTCTTTTGGAATAGCCGCCGCAAGAGAGTTGTCATTTGGCCAGCGTAACCCTCACCCTTATGACTGAGGAAATTTGCTACCAACGAGTGGGTTACCTGGAGCTTGGCGCTTTGGAGGATAAAACGATTGTCCTTGTTCCGGATATAAGCGAGCCACATGCGTTGTGAAATGTGTTTGAACTGGCTGCGTATAATCCAGCCAGCATCGCCATCAAATCGCCGATAAACGGACTCTGCCCACATATGTCGAAACGCGTGGGGGCTAGGATAAAGCGCCTCGGCCAATACTTCGTTTGAGAGTGTCCTGCCAACTTCTTTGTTTGTTCTTAATTCCTCGACACTGAGCGCAAACAGCCACTTTTGCGTTTCGTCTGAAAGATGGGAGTTGAGTAACTCGGTCCAGTCTTCGCGTAAGACTCCTTGTCGATACTGCACAACCCACCCACGGTTAGCGTTCGTGTTTTTAGCCCAAATAAAGGCTAGTCGTGGCCAATCAGAGCGGGCGCGGAGCCACGCTGTCCGCAAGTTTTCGTCAACTGCTATGGTGTCCCATTCCTGCGCCGAGCGCAGCGCTAACAACCTTTCCCGCTCTCGGTGTTGAGTCATCGTTAGCAACGCATGCGATGCTTCGGTTTCTGCTAATTTGTGCCACGACTCCAGATCGTCTAACAGCTTGAAACCAGGGTAATGTTGAACGAAGTGAGGCCAAAGGTTGATGACCGCAGCATCTACAGCGGTTTCTGATTTTGAGGGGTCTTTCCTGTTGGCATTTATTGAATATAAACATGGCAGCTCGTTACCACTGTCGTTTAGATGCCGAAGCCGGTCGATCATTGTGATGGTGCTGAAGGTGACCTCACGTAGCGTCCGGACCTTGCCGTTGGTCTTGTGAACATACCAATCGACCTGGTAACGGTGCGGCAGGGCGTATTCGTCCAGTTTGTCTGTATTTCGGGTCTGTTGAATGGCTGACCATGGAAAACCGAATTCGCTCCTTCGCCAACCAGTTAATGAAACGATGCTTGTCAGGCCGGCTTTTGCTATCCAGGCAATGAACCGATTAATATTAGAAACACCGCCGTCTTGTTTTTTTTCAAAACCCATTGCAAAGAAAAACTGCGGCGAAGGCATTGAGAGAGGCGCATCGTCACAACGTCGCCTGATCGACTCTAATGTTTGCTCAAATAAAACCCATGGAACGGGCGTCTGGCATTGACTCAGAAGTCGTTCAGTTTCCTCTCGAAAGCCTCGGTGAAACCAGTCCCAGAAAATTACACGCAAGCGGTCAACGTTCTCTGGCGATTGGGGGAGTCCGAAGGTCTTGGCGATTTCTCCGAGGGTCTCTTCTCGCAACAGTTCATGTTCAAAGCGGGTTTTGCGATATGCAGACCGAAAATGATTGAGTACCGCACGTTGTGCGCGGCGTACATTCTTCGGATACTTGTGATTAATGTCTTCCGGTCTATGCCCTTCGAGAATTTGGCAAAGGATGGTGTTCAGCGTGCTGGGTTTAATATTCAGAGACTCGGCAATTTGATGTACATCTAGCTGCGTCCGATGCAAGGCGATGGCCAGAGGCGCGTACTCTTCGAAAACATTCAGGCAGTGCTCGACGTAATACCGGCCATAGTCCAATGTGAGCAGGTTAAAACTTTGCCCTTGTTTCCAGTCGTGGTAGGTGATTTCGCCGTGCGTTAGCTCTGGAATCAGTTTTTTTAACGCGCCTTTAAGGTGGTGGGCGGTGATGTTTCGACCGAACCAATGCAACCCTAAATCCTCACATACCTCCTGCAATCTAAGCAGGCTTGGGCAAGCAAGTGAACCGTCGCTGATCAAGGCCCTCGCTGGAGAGATGCCGCTGACTGCGATGGTATGGGTTAATCGAAAACCCAGGACCTCCGAAAGCACTCTTCGGGTTAGAGTGGTGACGTTGTTGTGGGCCATCGCCGCCATCCAAAGTAGGAGGCCCCGATAGGTCTTTACGAAGTTCGAAACCCCCGTCCTCTCAGCCAGCGATAGCCAGAGCTGCTTTGCCAGCGACACAGCTTCAATGCCTTGCCTTTTTGTCCACTCTGGATGCGGGGCTAGCGTGCTTTCTGCAAGCGCAAAGGAAATGGTATAGATGTTTTGCCGGCTATCCTGGAAAGTCCATTCGTTTGTCTCGTAGACGTTGCTCATATTACCTGGCAAAGCATTAAGGAGCGCCTGAAGCTTCCTGACGCCCGGGTGCCTCCGCAACATTTGAGCGGTATTTTTTGTCATTCGTGCGTCTCCAGAAGATGATCGAATACAGGCGGTAGGTGATGCCTAAGCCCCGAATACTGTTCTTGGGCCGCATTCGACGAGCGCATTTTGCTAAGGGTGCGCACCATCCATTCCAAATGCGGCAGCAGAATCCGTTCGACCCAATCCGGCCGGTGGTTTAATAATTGCTCGTATCGCTCTTCGGCTTGAGTGATCGAGTGGATAAGTATCAATGCCTGCTCTGTGGTATCCGGAACGAGGATCATATCGCCGGGGTCAGCGCGACCGGTAGACAAATTGAGAGGGTTTACTTGAGCATCTTCCGACCCGGTGGCTTCAATCACCCGACTACGCAACTCCATGTCATTAACAGCCTGTTTTATCGCGCTAACAGACGGTTGGTAGACGACGTTTTGTAGGTCGTGTAGCACTACTCGGGTGATTCGCCCGGCACGGTTCACGAAATCCTTATTGGCGTCGGTCAGGTAATAGTACTTTTCCGTTGCCGACGTATGGGAGTGGTGGTTAATCAGATCTCCGTCACGGTATTGATCCGACCCGGCATGGACTGCCGTGTTCTTAATATGCGTGAGAGAAAACATCCGAAATGGCAGTGGTCGGGGCACTGCGGCCTCATAATCGGAACGTGAAGCACCTTTATGCTTCGATAAAAAACAAGTATGAGATTGGCTTCCCTGAGTCAACGCCAACGCAGCATCTAAGAAGATCGGTAAAAAACCCGCGCGCTTACTGGCTGCTCGAATACGCGTCTGCAATCGTGGTGTTTGTATAAGTTGAAAAATAGTCATTTGGGGAGAGCGCGTGTTTTGTGACTTGGGATTACCTCCGAAGTCCGGAAAAACCATCTGTCGTCCACAGTTGTGTTGGAAGAGTCGGGCCGAATCCGGGAGGCCTTCTATGTAGGCAAACTGGGCTTTAGTCCAACAATCGGAGGCGAGCAGCATGGCCGGCTCCCGAGTGGCACCGGCGCGGCCTTTGTAGTAGCAGCACTGCATTGCGATAAGGCGCCCTGAAGCGTTGTACTCGCGGGCATAGTCAGTTGTTTTTAGTTTTGGTATGTCCGTTGGTTGCACTGTTTCGCAGGCAATGAGCCATGCCATGAGTATCTCTTCGACAGACGAGTAGGTGTACAAGTTATCTGGATGGAAAATGACTGGGCATCTCCAAGGATAGAACCGCTTCAGGAATGATGGTTGTTTGCGCACGCACTCTATGCCGCGTTGAGCAATCAAGGCTTTAAGGCTTGATCGCTCGTTATCAGCAACCATGTCGAGCCAAAGCAACTCAGTGAAATCATCGGCTGGCTCACCGGAAGCATCGAACACACCTAAATCTCGTATCAATTGTGAATCCCAATCTTGCATCCATTCTTTCTGATGGTTCGATTCATAGGTTTGGTGCCCCCGCCGTTTCCATTGCGTGCGAATTTCGAGCAGGTAGGTGAGCGTTGTGGCGACCGTCACACGGAAACTGTTTAAGAGGCGACTCGGGCTCTCCAATGAAAGGTATTTTTGTTCTCCGAGAATTGACCTAAGCCATGGCAGGTCGATCCAATCTGTAAGCGTGGAAGGTTCGGACTCGGCTTCCCTAGATATATTGCTCACTCTTAACAGCGTGCGTAAGTAGCGATAGTCGCCTTCGGATAAACTCTCAGCGCCTAGTCCCATATCTATTGCTATACGCAGCAATATAAGGGGCGAATATTTTATTCCATCGACGTTCATCCGGTGCGATTCAAAGTCTTTCAGGCAGGCGTAGCAGTTATCATCTGTTGTGAGGTACTCAGTTTCATTGATCCAATCGAAAAACTGCCGAGCGCGGATGAAATGGCCGTTTTGGCTTCTGGGGACGAGCCCATTAAACCAAGGTGTTTGAAAAGCTGTGGCCAAGGCTTTGAATATAGCCTTGTGAAACTGATTATTGGGTTCATCTGCAACGATAAAGGAACCCGATGGCTTATTTACTATGATCCGTTTGGATTCAATATCTAACTGTGCCGGAAACTCTGGCAGCAGGTCGTCGAATGCTGGTGTTCTTTCGTCAAATTCTATGAGTTCGTCATCTTGCCTCACAATTCCGCCTCCAGTTCGAGCATCTGGATACGCATCCGGATATATCGCGTTGTTACCTTTGGAGCATGGCCATCTTTGGTGAACGCATGCCCCAACCGCTGCGCGACCACTATCAAGGCGGCAGACTCGGAGCGGGTCTCCCGGCCATCAGGGCCAGCTACTTCTTCGTGAAATAATTCCGTTGCAAAACTGTGGCGCAAATCGTGGAAGCTTAGTTGCGGGTTGAGGTCAGCCGATTTGGATCTTTTTCGGAAAACACTTGTTCCCTGTTCAGCGCTGATCCCCTGACCGATACCAACGGCATCTGTTCTTAGAAAAAAGGATTCTTCGGTACTTTTAGTTTGGTCGACGATCCATTGGCGTTCAGTCTTAAAATATCGGTGCATATCGGAAAGCAACTCACGGTCAAAATAGACCCATCGGGATTTGCCGCCCTTGGTATAACGCCCCTTCATCCAATATTTAAACCGTTCTACGTGAGCAAACTCTGGCGAATCCAACTGTGTAAACAAGAGAGCAAGGTCCGGCGCCCGCAGCCCTGTCAGTTCGGAGGTTCGCAGGCCAACTTCAAAGCCGAATCGCATCATCAGCTTTTCTGAGAGAGTATGGCAATTGATTAGTAACTTTCGCCGAGACTCGCGAGTAACGTATTGAATATAGTTCGGCTTAGTGCTTCGAAAGGCCACCTCCTGCCGGGTCTTTCGCTCAAGTCGCAACGTCAAGCGAGGCACGAGTTCCATGTAGTGGCAGAAATTAAAAAATGCGGTGAGCCCAGAGCAGTGTGTGCCGAGAGATCCAGCAGCGTCCAAACGATTTGCCAGCACCTCGTTCAAATAGTGATTCACGAATCGCTCACTGCATGAGGAGGAGGAATGCATGTCCGGCGTGCCATGCTCCAAGTGACACTCTTCGAGATAGCTCAGAAACTGTGCCAAGTTGTAGACATAGCTTCGGATTGTTTTTTCCCCAACCTCCTTCTCGATCAGTTCAAAGCTCGTTCTTCTTTGCTTTTCGCTATTAGAAAATACCCGGATCTCGAATACGGTGTTAAATCGAGCGAGAAATGTGGTGAACAGGAGAGGGAGTAACGGTGGCTTCCAGCGCTTGTCAAAAATTACCCAGAATGGATCTAGGGTTACGCCGCGATATTCAAGATTTGCGAACTTTTTTACCAGTGAATGCATGAAAATTTGTAATACTTATGAGTGTCAGTATATTAACAAAATTCATGCAAGAAGAAACCTTTTTCCGATAATGGGTTGAGGTCCCGGAAACATCACATCCGTCCAGTCCTCGAACGTGGCCACGCGGAACAGAGTTAACATGGCAATGGCCACATCCCCCCAGAGTTCTTCATCCACGCTGGCAAAGAAGAGCGAGCCCATGGCTGCATAGATGT
>Ga0307945_1001148_pt1 | contig 20204 bp, 14 predicted proteins | sample OrgLakmetagen228_FD_201818 | JGI IMG/M metagenome (GOLD analysis project Ga0307945, IMG submission 201818) | Saline water microbial communities from Organic Lake, Antarctica - #228 | ecosystem: Environmental > Aquatic > Non-marine Saline and Alkaline > Saline | place: Antarctica: Organic Lake...
AATCGTTTTGCTCCTGAAAAGCGCGCATCGCGTTGCGCGATCCCGAGCCCCAAATGCCGTCGGGTGTGCCGGCATCAAATCCGCCGGCGTTCAGCAGGGTCTGGATGGCGCGGTAGTCATCCCGCGAGAGATCAATCGTTGACCACCCGCAAGCTCCGGCGACAGCCTCAGCAGCATCCTGAATACCTGCGAGGTCAAACTCAGCATCATGGCGCTGGCCGTTTCCATCGGTCAGGCGGATGAAGAAGTCTTCCGCGTCGTAGAGATCGCGAAGGAGCTCTTCGGAACCCGAACCGAAGAGGCCAGCGCCCTTGTTCGTGGTCAGCTCATTCCACCGGGTCGATTGCGCCGATGCGCTGTCGATCCTGTAGGTGATATCAAACGAGTTCCGGCGGATGGCGCTCATCAGGAAATCGTCTTGGACGAACACGATCGATGTCTCGCCTTCACGGCACTGGGCAAGCAGGGCCGTGAGGCCCGAATAGCTGCTTGCATCATATGCTGAATAGTTGATGGCGATCACGCGTGGGCTGTCGTCGATCGCCGCTCTTTCTTCATTGATGACCCACCAGCCCGAAATCCGAGCACTTTCATTATGCGCCTGCTCGAACGGGGCGAGGCTGTAATCGATGTCCGGATGATCCGGGTCTGCCCAAGGCAGCGCCGCATCGGTCGCATCATCCTCTTCTGATGTAGCACCTGACGCTGGGGCCTCCGGCCTTACTGTCTGCGATGCTGTCATCTCGGGGGCCATCGGGAAGGCAATGCCATGGCGGGCCTGTAGATAGGCCATTTGAAGTTGGGCAAGCGCGAGCTTCTCGGTTTCGACACGACTGAGAGCAACAGCCTGGATCAGGCCCCCGGCAGTGGCAGCCTCCTGCTCTGCGGCCTCGACGCGCTGCTGCTGGGCGGCCATGTCTCCAAGCAGCTGTTCGGCGCGTTGGGGATCCGGCTTTACGGCCGGAACGGTCACCTCGATCGTCGCGCCGCCGGCTTCAGCCTGCTTCCGACTTTCCACGACCGTGCGCAACAAAAGCAGGGCCTCTCGGCGAGTCTCCGCGAGCGCGCGGATCAGCCCGCCATCATACCGTGAGATCGTTTCCTCGACCTCGGTGATCTGGCTGTCGATTTCGGCGATTTCAGCATCGAGCGCTGGGCTGTCCTGCGCTAATGCACCACCAGCGAGGCAGGTGCTGATCAGGAGGGACGCGGCGAGGGAGCGCAATTTGGTCATAGGGAGGTTCCTCTGGGCAGGGGGGTATTAACCGCGGCCGATGTCGTTGAGAATTGTGTGGCCACGCTCGGTCAAGCAGCGCTTCACGACGCGTCGCGGGCTGTAGCCGGCTACAGCTTAACCAGTGATCAGGCCAAGGGCCCGGGGTCTCGTCATAAAAATCATGAAGCAGCTCCTTTTCTGTTCCCGCGAGCAGAACGGAAGGGTTATGCTGGGGTGAGCCCCCAAGTTTGTGATACGTCTAATAACATGACGGGCTTGTCACGAATCCGATTTCTGGCTTTTCAAGGGTCCGTTTTTCCGGTTTGTGAGTCAATCAAAAAACTAGACGCATGCAATCATGCGACATATAGGTGAGGCTGCAGGGTGGCACGCAAGAAGGGTAAACAGCTGAATTGGGGCGTCGAACGTCGATACGAGTTTATCGAGTTTCGCCTGTTTTGGCAGGGGCGGATAAACCGGGGAGACTTGATGAACGCGTTTGGGGTTTCAACACAGCAAGCATCGCTGGACCTGAACGCCTACATGGAGCAGGCGAAGCGCAATCTCGTCTACGACAAGAGCCGGCGCACCTATCTGCGTGGCAAGCACTTCAAACCCAAGTACCTGAAGCCAGATGCGGAGGAGTATTTCGCGCAGCTTCGGGCGGTCGACCAGGGGCTGGTGAGCGCGGACCAGAGTTGGATCAACTTCTTCCCGAGTTTTGGTGCCACGCCAACGCCTGCCCGCGGCGTTGCACCGGAAACGCTACGGGATGTCCTCGCGGCGATCCGCGAGCCTGCAGCGCTGCAACTGATCTACCAGTCCATGTCGCGTCCTGAGCCCAGCGCGCGCTGGATCGAACCGCATGCCCTGGCCTTCGACGGGTTCCGTTGGCATGCGCGGGCGTTCTGCCAGAACGACGAGGTGTTCAAGGATTTCCTGCTGTCGCGGATTGTCGAAGTGGGTCACCAGGGACCTGTCACGTCTGAGCCCAGCGGAGATCTCGTCTGGCACACAGAGGTTGCTCTGAGTATCGGTCCACACCCGGACCTGTCGGATACGCAACGCCGTGCCATCGAGATGGACTATGGCATGGAAGACGGCAGGGCGCAGATTCCTGTCCGGCGGGCGCTTCTGTTCTATGCGCTCAAGCGATTAGGGTTGGACACTGATCCAGCGGCTCGGCGTCCGCAAGACCAACAAATTGTGCTGTTGAATTCAGATGACGTCGCCCGCGCCGCGGGAAGAGCAATGTCGTGACGCAACAACAACCCTACAAGATGTCCTTTGGCACAGGCGGGCTGCTGCTGAATGAAAGCGTTGAGGTCGCGCGCCTGCATGTACCTGAGGAGCCTTGGGAAGATACGATACGCCGGGCAATGGAGAAGGGTACGACCGCGCTGCCGAAAGCCAAGTCGAACCGTCGAACCCTCCGCGAAATCTCCAATCGCCTTCTCACACTGTCGGACGCCGAACGCGTCTTTCTAATCGAGCAAGCTGATCGCGCTGACCAACAAGCCCTCCTATGGCTGGCGTGCTGCCGCGCCTATCGTTTCATCCGGGAGTTTGCCGTCGAGGTCATCCGGGAACGATACTTGTCCTATCAGTACGAGTTGCCGCCGGAGAACTTCGATATCCTGCTTGATGCAAAGGCGGAGTGGCATGAGGGGCTGGCCTCATTGCGCCCATCGACCCGCTTGAAGCTGCGCCAGGTCCTCTTTCGCATGATGCGCGAGGCGGGTGTGATTTCCGCGGATGGGAAAATTCAGGCTGCGCTGCTATCCAGCCGCCTGAAGGGGATGATAGAGCGTCACAACAGGGGTGACCTCGCTGTTTTCCCCGGTGTGCCGGTCCAGGGAGTTTGAGTTTGCAAAAGGTTTTGACCCGGAAGGAGCGCGCCGAACATCTTTATCGCGTGGTGACCAGTCGGCGATTCCTCGACAAGCAGGGGCTTGGGAACGAAGTTCCGTTTTTCATCTACCCATATCCTGCGGCGGAAGGGTTGTGCGTCGAGGACGACCGTCAGGATCTTCTAACGCGCATCAGGCATGCCGGTGTCCAGGTCCTCGACTTGAGCCTGTATGATCTCTCCATCGAAATCCTTGCGGAGCGTGGCATTCTCGACCAGGTCATCGAGATGGAAGCCGACCGGGACAAGGCCGAGATCAAGGAGCTATTGCAGGGTGTCCTGGACCCTCACGCGCACCTGATCCCGAAAATCGGGGCGGCGATCGACGCGATACCGCATGACGTGATTTTCCTGTCCGGCGTTGGTGAGGTCTATCCCTATATCCGGTCGCATTACGTCCTGAACAACCTGCAGAGCACCGCAAAAGACGCCCCGACCGTGCTGTTCTTTCCCGGCAGTTATACCCACGCTCTCGCCACCGGCGCGTCGCTGGATCTCTTCGGCCTGCTTCACGACGACAAGTATTACCGCGCCTTCAATATCCTGAATTACGAGGTCTGAGCCGATGACCCAGCGTCTGAACGACATCTTCGAAAAGTCCATCGACCGCCCGATTGACGGGGTAATCAAGGCCGACGATGAAAGCAGCCTGCGGGTCGAGCTTGATGAGTATGTGATCACCGACGAGATCGGGCGGCGGCTCGAAGATTTTCTCCAAGCCTACAACAATTATGACACGTCGAATGGCGTTTGGGTGTCGGGGTTTTTCGGATCCGGCAAGTCGCACCTGCTCAAGATGCTGGCCCTTCTTCTCGAAAACCGCGCGTTCGATGGTCGCGATGCACATGATATCTTCGCCGAAAAACTGACCCACGATCCGATGCTGGCAGGCGCGCTGCGCAAGGCCGTTTCAATCCCTTCCAAATCCATCCTGTTCAACATCGACCAGAAAGCCGATGTGATTTCCAAGACAGACGTGGATGCGCTGCTGGCTGTGTTCCAGAAGGTTTTTGACGAATCCTGCGGGTTTTATGGCAAGCAACCGCATATCGCACAGTTCGAGCGCGACTTGAACAGTCGAGGAAAGCTGGAGGTGTTCAGGGATGCCTTTGCACGGGCGTCGGGCAAGCCCTGGGAGCGCGGGCGCGAACAAGCCCTTCTCGAAGCGCCGAATGTTGCCACAGCCTTTGCCGAGGCAACCGGGAGCGACCCTGCGGATGCCAGGGATATCCTGAGCCAGTACAGGAAGGACACGCGGGTCTCGATCGAGGATTTCGCCAGTACCGTAAAGGCGTGGATTGATGCACAGGAGCCGGGTTTCCGGCTGAACTTCTTTGTCGACGAGGTGGGGCAGTATATCGCCGATAACGTCAAGCTGATGACGAACCTGCAGACGATCGCCGAGAGCCTGAACACGAAATGCAAGGGGCAAGCCTGGATCATCGTGACGGCCCAGCAGGAGATGGGGGCGGTCATCGGGGATCTGACACAGCGCCAGGAAAATGACTTCTCCAAGATCCAGGCGCGGTTCAGCATCCGCGTGCCGTTGAATTCCGCCGACGTGGCCGAGGTCATTCAGAAACGGCTGCTGTCCAAGACCGCGGAAGGGGCCGTGACGCTCGACAATCTGCATGACCGCGAAGAGAACAACCTCAAGACGCTATTCGATTTCGCCGACGGATCGATCAAGCTCAGGAATTACCGGGATCGCGATCACTTCATCTCGAGCTACCCCTTCCCCCCGTATCAATACACGTTGTTCCAGATGGCGATCAGGACGCTGTCAGAACACAGCGCATTTGAAGGCAAGCACAGCTCGGTCGGGGAGCGGTCGATGCTGGGGGTCTTCCAGGAGGTCGCCAAGAAGCTCAAGGACGAACCTGTCGGCGGGCTGGCCACCTTCGATCTCATGTTCGAGGGCATCCGGTCGGCGCTGAAATCCTCGGTGCAGCAAAGCATCCAGATCGCGGAACAGAACCTCGACGATCCGTTTGCCGTTCGCGTTCTGAAGGTCCTGTTCCTGGTGAAATATGTGAAGGAGTTCAAACCTTCCGTGCGCAACATCAGCGTCCTTCTGCTTTCCGAATTTGACGCCGACCAGGTCAATCAGAAGCGCAGGATCGAAGAGGCTCTGGGGGTGCTCGAGCGAAACACCCTGATCCAGCGCAACGGCGAGATCTACGAGTTTCTCACGAGCGAGGAGAAGGATGTCGAAGACGAGATCAAGCAGGTTCAACTTGATCCGTCCGAGCATTCCGACGAACTCGTCACCCTCGCATTCGACACGGTCCTGCGCCACCGCAAGATAAAACATCATGCGACGGCGAGCGATTACCCGTTCACGCGCAAGCTGGATGACCACGCGTTCGGGCGGGAGTACGAGTTGTCGATCAATGTCATTTCTCCCTTCGGCGATGACGTTGGGCATGCCGAGGCCGTTCGCATGAAAAGCATGTCGCATGAGGAACTGGTCGTTCTTTTGCAGGCTGATGCGACCTTCGTCCGCGACCTTATCCTCTACAAGAAGACCCAGAAATTCATCCGGCAGGCGCGCAACGGCTCGCCGCAGCCCGGGCGAGACCGGATCGTTGCCGAGAAGGGCGAACAGAATGCCCGTCGGACCAAGGATCTCGAGATGCGCCTGCGCAGGCTGATGGGTGCGGCCCGGTTCTTCGTGCGCGGGGATGAGCTCGACGTCGGCGGCGAGGATGCGCAGGAGCGGATCATCAAGGCATTCCAGACCCTCGTCGACAAGGTCTACACCAACCTGCCGATGCTGCGCGGCGTCACCTATTCCGAGGCCGACATCAACAAGGCGGTTCAGGCGGAAAGCGGGCTGTTCGGCACAGATGGGACAGGCTTGAACGAGGCCGAGCAGGACGTCCTCAGCTTTATCAACGCGCAGGCACGCAACGGCGTGAAGGTCTCGGCAAAACACCTGACCGAGCGGTTCACCACGAAACCCTATGGCTGGCCCGTCACGGCGGTGCTCTGCCTTGCCGGGAGCCTCGTGGCGAAGGACAAGATCGAGGCGCGGGTCGACAGTACCGTGACAGAGGGCTTCGATCTGGCAAAGGCTCTCAATAACAGCCATGCGCTTGCCAACATCCTCCTGACCCCGCAGACCGAGTTCAGCGCCGGGGAACTCCGCAAGGCCAAGGAACTCTATCAGGAACTCTTCTCGAAACCCGCCGGGGGCAGTGATGCCCGGAGCCTCGGCGCCGAATGGGCCGTGAGCGTCGAGGAACTGGAAGCCGAGGTCGATGATCTGGCCCGCCAGAAACACGACTATCCCTTCATGGCAGCATTGGAGCCGTTCCGGGACCGGTTGAAGACCATGAAGGGCAAGCCCGCCGCCTGGTACATCACCGAACCCGCCAAAGCCGAGGATGCGTTGCTCGACGCCAAGGAGGACGTCTACGACAAGATCAAGTCATTCATGAGCGGTCCTCAAAAGGGCATCTATGACGACGCGCGCGACACCCTCACCCGGCAGGGTGCGAACCTAGACTACGTCGATCCGGACGCGGCACGGGCTTTGCGCGCGGCGCTGGACGATCCGGCCTGCTACAAGGGCACCGCGATCCAGTCGCTCAAGACCGACCTCTATGATCTGAAGAACAAGGTCGAGCTCAAGGTGCTGGAAGAGCGCAAGGCGGTCGAGGCCGCGGTGGACGAGGTCGCGGCCAAGGTCACGCAGATGGCCGAGTTCCAGGCGCTGTCCGAGGCCGACCAGCAGCGCATCACCACGCGGATCGCCACAAAGAAATCAGGGCTGGACCGGATCGATCTCATCCCCATCCTGCGTGACAAATCCAACGATGCACGGCAAAGCCTGCTGGCCGAGATCATCGGCGAGATTGACCGGATGACCCGCCCCGCGCCGGCTCCCACGCCGTCGGGCGTAAACGATCCACCAGCTCCCGCGCCACAGGCCCCGAGCTACGTCAACGCCTCGCAGGTCAGGGTGACGTTCGCCAAGCCCTACCTGTCGGATGACGCGGATGTGGACGCCTATCTCGAGGAATTCAAAAAGACCCTGCTGGCCGAAATTTACGCGGGCAAGAAGGTGATCGTCTGAATGGACACTAACGCATTGAAGAAATTCGCGCAGGCCGCGCGCAACCTGCTGATCGACCAGGTCACCTCGAAACTCGACCTGATCCTCGATGACGCAGCGCCCGCGCGGCGCGAGCATCCGCAGGCGATCAAGGATCTGGAAAACGCCATCCGGCGCGACGGGCGCGGGCAGGTCATTGAGCAGGTCGCCTATACCTGGTTCAACCGTTTCACCGCGCTGCGCTTCATGGATGCGAACGGCTACACGCAGGTGCGCGTGGTCTCGCCCGCCGACAATGCCACCCGGCCCGAGATCCTGGCCGAGGCGATGGCGGGTAACATCCCCGACGGCGCACCGGCCAGCATTGCCGGGCTGCTGGACGGGCGCACGCCGTCGAACGCGCCGCAGGCCGAGGCGTACCGCCTGCTGCTCGTTCATGCCTGCAACCAGTGGCACGGGCCGATGCCGTTCCTTTTCGAGGAGATCGACGACTATTCCGAGCTTCTGATGCCCGAGGATCTGCTGTCGCAGACCTCCATCCTCGCCGAACTGCGCAAGGTCATGACCGAGGACGCCTGTCAGGACGTCGAGATCATCGGCTGGCTTTACCAGTTCTACATCTCGGAGAAGAAGGATCAGGTCTTCGCGGGCCTCAAGAAGAACGTCAAAATCACGGCCGAGAACATCCCCGCCGCGACGCAGCTGTTCACGCCGCATTGGATTGTCCGCTATCTGGTGGAGAACTCGCTGGGGCGGCTGTGGCTGCTGAACCGGCCCGCCAGTACGCTTGCCACCAAGATGGACTATTACATCGCGCCGGTGGAGGCGGAGACGGATTTTCTGCGCATCACCCGCCCCGAAGACATCCGCATCTGCGATCCGGCCTGCGGGTCGGGGCATATGCTGACCTATGCCTTTGATCTGCTCTACGCGATCTATGAGGAAGAGGGGTATGAGGCTGATACGATCCCGGCGCTGATCCTGACCCATAACCTGACGGGGGTGGAGATTGACGACCGCGCTGGCGCGCTGGCGGCGTTTGCGCTGGTGATGAAGGCGGCGGCCAGGCTGGGGCGGCGGCGGTTCCTGCGGATGGGGGTCACGCCCGACATCTGCGTGTTGCAGAATGTGAGCTTTACGGCGGCCGAGATGCAGGACGTGGCCGCCGTGGTGGGGCGCGATCTGTTCACGGATGAATTGCGCCAGACGCTGGGGCAGTTCGAGCAGGCCAAGAACTTCGGTTCGCTGATCGTGCCTCACTCAAGCGATCCGGCAGAGGCGCTGCGGGTGGTCGCGGCACGGGATTTTGCGGGCGATCTGCTGTTGAAGGACGTGCAGGAGAGGGTGGTGGACGTGCTGCGCATGGCCGAGGCGCTGTCGCCGAAGTATCATGTGGTGGTGGCCAACCCGCCATATATGGGCCGCAGAGGGGGAATGAACGACATATTGAAAAAGTTCATCAACACCTTCTTTGTTGAAGGCAAAGCGGACACATACGCAGCTTTCTTGAAAAGAGCGTCTATACTTGGCATTGAACGCTCTGTTCACGCGCTTGTTACGATGCAAAGTTGGATGTTTTTGTCCTCTTACAAAGGAATTAGGGAGCTACTCGTTCGCAGCCATGCGATCAATACTGTGCTCCATCTTGGACCGAGGGCCTTTCCTGAAATCGGGGGGGAAGTCGTTCAAGTTGCGGCCACTACGTTCACAAAACAAGTAAATCTTGAAAATAAACCAATATTCATTCGCGCTGTAGACGGCGTTTCTGAGGAAAAGTCACTTGCCCTTAAACAGAAGCATAACTTTTTTACAGAGGTTACCCAGAGAGAGTTCATCGGCATCCCCGATTGCCCTTTGCCATATTGGCTGCCAGAGCAACTTATCGCTCTGTTTGGAAAGTCAAAAAGCGTTGAAGACTACTCTGACCAGCGCCAAGGCCTTGCGACAGGAGACGATGATAGTTTTCTTCGAGCATGGCAAGAAGTGTCCTGTGATCAGACAAATTGGGACGCGAGGGCTTTTCCAGATCAATCCTTTCCATGGTTCCCTTTTATCAAAGGTGGGGGATTTCGACGTTGGTACGGAAACAATGAGAACGTAATCAAATTCGACGAAAAGGCATTCACGGCGCTGTCGCAGCAGGGCAACTGTCTACCAAGTAAATCTTACTACTTGAGGGAGTCTGTCGTTTGGTCCGATATTGCTGGCTCGGCATTTGCCGCAAGATCCAATCCTCGTGGAAAGGTTTTTGGCACAGGTGCCTTAAGTGCTTTCCCGTCCGAAACCCCCGTCTTATCTCTCCTTGGCTATTTCAATTCGACTATTCATAAGGAAGTTATGTATGCTCTCAGTAGCGGGATGCATTACAGCGTGGGTTATGTCGATAAATCGCCGTATCTTGGCAAGGCTTTGCCTCATGAGCGCATTGGCGACATAACGGCCACATCAGTAAGACTGGCGATATCCGACTGGGATGCCTACGAAACCTCCTGGGATTTCACCACGCTTCCGCTGCTCCAACCCGATCACCGCGCCGAGACGCTGGAGGCCACCTACACTACTCTGCGCACCCATTGGCAGGGCATGACAGACGAGATGCTGCGGTTGGAGGAAGAGAACAACCGCATCTTCATCGACGCCTATGGCCTGCAAGACGAGCTGACCCCCGAGGTGCCGCTGAACGAGATCACCCTCACCTGCAACCCCGCCTATCGCTATGGCATCAAGAACGACGACGCCGCCAACGAGGCCCGCCTGCGCGCCGACACCATGGCCGAGTTCCTGTCCTACGCCGTGGGCTGCATGTTCGGCCGCTACAGCCTCGACGCCCCCGGCCTGATCCTCGCCAATCAGGGCGAAACGCTGGCCAACTACCTCGCCCGCATCCCCGAGCCGCGCTTCATGCCGGACGAAGACAACGTCATCCCCGTGCTCGACGCCGACTGGTTCCCCGACGACATCACCGACCGCTTCCGCCTGTTCCTGCGCGTCACCTTCGGTGAGGATCATTTCCGCGAGAACCTGCGCTATATCGAGGACTGTCTGGGCAAGGAAATCCGCAAATACTTCACCCGCGATTTCTACGCCGACCACGTTCAGCGATACAAGAAGCGCCCGATCTACTGGATGTTCTCCAGCCCCAAGGGGACGTTCAATGCCCTGATCTACATGCACCGCTATCAAAGCGACACGGTGTCGGTCCTGCTGAACGACTACCTGCGCGAGTTCATCAGCAAGCTGGAAGGCGAACGCGCGCGGCTCGACAAGCTGGCCGACGACCCCACAGCGACGCAAGGCCAGCGCACCAGGGCCATGAAGGACGCCGCCAAGGTCGCCACGCAGATCGGCGAGCTGACCGCGTGGGAGCGCGACGTGATCTTCCCGCTGGCGCAGCAACGCATCGAGATCGACCTCGATGACGGGGTGAAGGCCAACTATCCGAAGTTCGGACCCGCCCTGAAGAAGATCCCGGGGTTGAGCGCATGAGTGACCGGGTGGCCAACGGATTGAAGCGCCTGTTCGAGGAGCACCGGATCGTCTTTTGGTACGATGCCGCCCGGGATATGCGGGCCGAGTATGAGGCGCTGGATCTGGACGGGGTCGCGAAGGTCGAGATCGCCAATAACGAATTCGGCCTGAAATACCGGATGCTGCGGCAGGAACCGAAGCAGAAGTTCCTGCTGTTCAAGGATGCGCCGGAGCCGGAGATGACCGATAACTGGCTGCTGGATGTCCAGCTTGCCACCGCCGTATTCAAGGCCGACCAGGCGGCGATCTGGCTGGCCGAGCTGGGCCTGCCCGCGCAGTTCGAGGACGTGGTGCGCGATCACCTGGAGTTCTACCGCTCCAGGCACCGCATCGATCACCTCAAACGGCTGATCACGGCTTCGGACACCAAGACGGATGTCTTGCGCCGGATGCTGGCGGTCTGCGCCGGCGCCGATGGCGCGCTGGACACGGTGATCGAGGAACTGCTGGGGGAATTGGCCGAGGGCCGCGACGACGCGATGCGGCTGATGGAGCGGGCCAAGCTCACCGGGTTTTTCTGGAAGCAGGTCGAGAACGCCTATGGCTATGCCGCGGACGCGCCGGATTTCGAGGATTTCGCGATCACGCTGTTCCAGTCGGCCTATCATCGGGCGCTCGGGCATGAGGGCGCGCTGAACGCCGAGGCGCTGCTGGTGGTTCGCCGCTGGAAAAACAACCGCCACTGGGGCGAAGCGTTCGAGACGCTGAGCGCGCGCTATCAAGACATCCTGAAGATTCCCGAGGATCTGGCGGGCCGCGAGGTGCGCGCCCTGCACGATGTCGACCATTTCGAGGAGATCGACCGTCACGTGATTCGGTCGCTGGTCTCGGCCATGTCGCGCCAGACCGTGAGCGCCGCCGATGTGCTCAAAACCGTGCGCGAGCGCAAGCAGAGCCATTGGTACGCGGCCTATGCGGATATCTATCAGGCGATCGGCTATGCCACGGAATTCCAGCAGGCCCTGGTCGAGGCGAACCTTGGCATGACCAGCCCCGAGGAGGGGGTGAAGCGGTACGTGACAAGCTGGTACAAGCTCGATCAACTCTACCGGAAATTCATCTACCACATGCAGAAGAGCGGTCAGGCGTCGCTTCTGGGCGCGCTGTTCGAGACCGTCGAGAACCGGTACACAACCAGCTTTCTGTTGACGGTGAACGATGCCTGGCAAGATCAGCTGGCGCGCCTGTCGGATTGGGCGGTGCCCGGGTTTCCGCGGCAGGTGGATTTCTACCGCGATCAGGCCGCCGCATTCCGCCGCCGCGATCAGAAGGTCGTCGTGATCATTTCGGACGCCCTGCGCTACGAGGTGGCCGAGGAATGCCTGCGCGAGATCCGCAAGCTGAACCGGTTCGACGCCGAATTGAAACCGATGATCGGGGTGCTCCCCAGTTACACGCAGTTGGGCATGGCGGCGCTGCTGCCGAACAGGAATCTGTCCGTCACGGAGGATGGGACTGTCTCCTCATTCGGACAACCCACCCAGGGAACCGTGAACCGCGAGAAGGTGCTGGCGCGCGGTCGGGACGGCGATCGGGTGAAAGCCATGAAGGCTGACGCGTTCATGGCGCTGAAGGCCGATGACGGCAAGGACATCTTCCGCGAGCATGATACGCTTTACCTCTATCATAACCGGATCGACGCGATGGGGGACACGCTGACCACGGAAGAGCGCCTGCCCGAGGCGGCCGAAGACGCGATCGCAGACCTGACCAAGCTGGTTCGAAAGCTGACGACCGCGAATTTCTCCAACATCCTGATCACAGCGGATCACGGCTTTCTCTACCAGCACCGGCCCCTCGATGAGGCGGAGTTTTCCGTCGCAGATCCCACAGGCGACGAGATCCTGGTCAAGAACCGACGTTTCGTCATTGGTCGGGGATTGAAGGACGCGGCGGGCATGAAGCGATTCCGGTCCGGCGAACTGGGGCTGGCCGGAGACCTAGACGTGTTGATCCCGAACTCGATCAACCGGATGCGTGTCAAAGGCGCCGGGAGCCGCTTTGTTCACGGAGGAGCGAGCCTGCAGGAAGTGATCGTTCCCATTCTACGCGTGGGCAAGCGGCGCGAAGCCGATGTCGGACAGGTCGAGGTGCAGATCATCGTGCCCGGGCGGAGCCTGATTTCGTCCGGCCAGACCGCCGTGACGTTCTACCAGGCGCAGCCGGTCTCCGAAAAGCTCCACCAGCGCGATTTGTCGGCCGGGATCTACGCCGCTGACGGTACCCTGATCTCGGACGAGCATCAGTTGACATTCGATTATACCGCCAACAACCCGCGCGAACGCGAGCTGCCGTTCAAGTTTCTGTTGTCGCGGGAGGCCGAAAATTTCAACAATCAGGATGTTTTCCTCAAACTGCGCGAGCGTGTTGGCAAGACGCGCCATTTCGAGGATTACGCCAGCCACCGTTTCCAGCTGCGGCGCGGCATAACAACAGACTTTGATTTCTGAAGGGGCCGGCATGAGCACGCTCGATGACAAGATCAACACGGAATTCGCGGGCTACGTGGTCCGCAAGGATCTGGTGAAGGCGGTCAAGGGCAACGCCATAGTGCCCACCTATGTCCTTGAATACCTTCTTGGCCAGTATTGTGCGACCGATGACGAGGCGTCGATCTCGACCGGGATCGAGACCGTGAAAGATATCCTGCGCAAGCATTACGTTCACCGCAACGAGGCCGGGCTGATCCAGTCGACGATCAAGGAAAAGGGGCGGTACAAGGTCATCGATCAGGTCAGCGTGAGCCTTAACGAAAAGACTGACAGCTACGAGGCGATATTCGACAATCTCGGCATCAAGAAGGTCGCGGTGGATAGCGGCACGGTCAAGGCACATCCCAAGCTGTTGGTGACCGGTGTCTGGTGCATCGCCGACGTCCAGTACGAGTTTTCCGACGATGCGCGCACTGCGCCGTGGATCCTGGAGACGATAAAGCCCATCCAGATCGCCAAGGTGGATTACGAGGGTTACAAGGAGGCCCGGGGCCGGTTTACCACCCAAGAGTGGATTGATCTTCTGATGCAGTCGATCGGTCTCAACCCCGAAGCATTCGGTCGGCGCAGCAAGCTGCTTCAGGTGATGCGCCTGATCCCCTTTGTGGAACGGAACTACAACCTGATCGAGCTCGGCCCCAAGGGCACGGGGAAGTCGCACATCTATTCCGAATTCTCACCGCACGGGCAGCTGATCTCGGGCGGCGAGGTCACGATCCCGAAGCTCTTCGTCAACAACTCGAACGGCCGCATCGGGCTGGTCGGCTATTGGGATGTCGTGGCCTTTGATGAATTCGCCGGCCGCGAGAAGAAGGCCAACAAGGCCCTCGTCGACATCATGAAGAACTACATGGCCAACAAGACCTTTTCCCGCGGGATCAGCCCGATGGGGGCCGAGGCCAGTTTCGCGTTTGTCGGCAACACCGACCACAACGTGCCCTTCATGCTGAAAAACAGCGACCTTTTCGAGGCTCTGCCCGCCCAGTTCCACGACTCGGCCTTCATCGACCGGCTGCACGCCTATCTGCCTGGCTGGGAGGTGGACGTGATCCGCAGTGAGATGTTCACGTCGGATTTCGGGTTCATCGTCGACTATCTTGCCGAAATCCTGCGCAACTTGCGGCAGGAGGACTTCTCGAACCGCGCCCGTGAGCATTTCGATTTCGGGCCGGGCATTGCCGAGAGGGATGAAACGGCCGTCAGCAAGACAGTCTCCGGGCTGTTGAAACTGATTTTTCCGGACCGTGGCGAAACCCCGGATGAGGTCGAGGACCTGCTGCGGCTTGCCATGGAATGCCGCAAGCGCGTGAAGGATCAGCTCTTCCGGATCGACCCGACCTATCCGCCGGTGGAGTTCTACTACAAGGGCGCTGATGGCCAGAAACGCCATGTCCGGACTGTGGAGGAAGAAGAGTTCCCGCAGTTTTACGATCTGAAACCGGCCCAGGATCCCAAGGCAACGTCGGACGAGGCGGGGGCCGCCGACATCGTCGATGTGGGGGTTGGCGGGGCGCATGCTGATGAGGCGGTCGGGGGTGTGCCCGGGCAGGACCGTCAGGCTGCGCCTCAAGCTGAGGAAGGCCATTACGTCTTTGCGGAAAACCGAAAGGGGGTCAGCTATGAGAAACTCTTCGGGCCATATATCGACGGGGCGCGCCGCATCATCGTGACGGATCCGTATATTCGGATCTTCTATCAACACAGGAACATGATGGAGTTTGTCGAGATGGTGATCCGGCGCAAATCACCGGAGCATCAGCTCAAGGTCCATCTCGTCACCGGACCGGACGAGGGCAATGTATCCCGCCAGCGTGAACTGCTCGATTCCATCACGACAGCCTGTACAGGCACGGGTGTCGAGTTCAGCTGGGCTTTCGACACGTCCGGAGCCGCGCATGCGCGCGACATTGTTACCGATACGGGTTGGAAGATCGTTCTTGATCGCGGCCTCGATATTTTTCAGCCTCCGATAAAGACGGATGGTTTTTCACTGGGCGACCGGTTGCAAGAACACCGTATGCTCAAGAATTTTTATGTGACCTATGTGCGCATGCCACAGGGACAAGATGCTGACCAATAATAGGGAGACGCCAATTGAAAAGGAAAGACGACATTGAAGTTCTGGCAGGCCAGCTTGTGGCGCAGAACATGATGCTGCAGATGTTGCTTGGGCAGGTCACACTCCATGGGCCAGACCGCGGTGAAGAATTGCGACATGGGCTCCAGGCCGGGGTTGGAGCGATTAAAGGCAATCCCAACATGACGCAGCGAGAGAAGTTTGGCTGCGAAAAGACCCTCGAGGATGCAATCGACACGATTGATCAACTGCGTGCAAAGGCAGGTTGGACGAAATGACTCTCTCGGCAGTCTACATTCAGCACCGATTACAACTCCTCGAAAGGCATGTCAGCACGCTGGTGCAGATGATGAAGGTACGACAGCCCGACGATTCTGACGATCTGACAGACCTGGAGGGCAACTGGCAGGCTGAGGTTGAAGGGTTGCACGCAGCCCTTCTGCGCGGGGATCATGCTTATTTTGAGCAGCGAGAGAAGCTTGTTGCCAATCGGAATGACAAATAATGGCCTTCCGTTTCTGGCGGCGCATTCGTCTTGCCCCCGGGGTGACGCTGAACCTGTCGAAATCGACCGCGTCGCTGTCGCTGGGCCCGCAGGGTGCGAAATACACCATCAGCCCGCGCGGCAACCGGGCGACGGCGGGGCTGACGGGCACTGGCCTGTTCTATACCGTCCATGACAGCAAACGGGCCGGTCGGGGCGGGGCAGCGCCAGCAACAGCGGTGCCGCAACGCGACAGGCTGACCCTCGGCTTCTTTCAGCGGCTGATGACCCCAGCGGAGGAGCGGCGCTTCGTCGACGGCCTTCGCGCGCTCAATGAGGGCGAGCAGGACGCGGCCTTGGCGGCGCTGGAAGAGGCTCGCGATCTGCCCGATGCCGCCTGGATGGCCGGGATGATCCGTCTGCGCCGTGAGGAACTTGATCGCGCCAAGGCGCATTTCCGCCATGCGCTGGACCGGCTCGACGATCTGGGCGTGCTGTTCGAGAAATACGACATCGCCGCGCAGGCAAGCCTTCCCATCACGGAAGACATCTTTGCACATGTTCTGCCGCGCGAGCGTGGCACCCGGCTGGCGCTGGTCGAGATCGCGCAGATCGAAGGCCGCCACGACGAGGCGATGGGGCATATTGAACGGTTGATGGAAATCGACGCGACAGACCCTGTGGTTTTGCTGTCCTTCGCCGAACTGGCGCTCGACACGCCTGAGGACCGGACGCTGATGGACCGGCTGATGCGCACCACGGTGCACTTGGGCAATGAAACCCCGCTCGATACGGCGATCCTGCTCTATCGCGGCAAGGCGCTGGCAGCGCTGGGCCTGCCCGATGCGGCCATCGACGTGTTCACGCTGACCAACCGCCGCCGCAAGGACCGGCCCGAGGCGTTGCTACACCAGATCCGCTATGATCGCGCAATTCTTTACAACGAAGTTGGTCGGAAGGCACAGGCACGACGCGAATTTGAAAAGCTCTATGCATTGGACCCAAGTTTTGAGGATTTGGGTGCGCGGCTGGGTATCTCTGTCGCAGCCTTTGAGAATACGACTAGATCAGGCGCCTGCTAAACTGTGACGCATGATATTTCGGAAATTGAAAGTTAGGGAGAAATGAACGATGAAAGCCACCGAAGCAAAGCTTCTGGAATTCCTGAAACGGTCGCCCCAGTTCGTTATCCCGATCTATCAGCGGACATACAGTTGGACAGAGCGTGAATGCCAGAAGCTTTGGGACGACATCATGCGAGCGGGCAGTCGACCCGATGTTTCCGCACATTTCGTAGGCTCGATCGTGTATGTCGAAGCAGGTCTTTATCAGGTCACTAGCCAATCACCACTTCTGGTGATTGACGGGCAACAACGATTGACCTCAGTTATGCTTATTCTGGAAGCGCTTGCACGCGCGCTGGGCGATGACGAGCCAGTGGACGGTTTTTCAACCGAGAAGGTGCGCAGTTACTTTTTGCTCAACCCTCTTGAGAAGGGGGACCGGCGCTACAAGCTTTTGCTGACCCAAGGCGATCGTGGCACTCTTCTTGGCATTATGCAGCAAAAGCCGATGACCGAAGATGGATCGCTACGGGTGATGCAGAATTTTGCGTTGTTTGAGGACAAGATCAAGGGCTTGAACGGTGACCTAATCCCGCTCTGTGAAGGTTTGGCGAAACTGATGGTCGTCGATATCTCATTGACGCGCGACCAGGATAATCCGCAGCTTATCTTCGAGAGTATGAACTCAACAGGCCGTGAACTGAGCCAGGCCGATCTGATCCGGAATTTTGTTCTCATGGGGCTCGAACCGGATCACCAAAGTCGGGTCTATGAAGACCATTGGCATCCGATGGAGGTTAGCTTTCCACAAGTTGGGTACGGCGCCCATTTTGACGCTTTTATGCGACATTATCTGACGTTGCGCACTGGCGAGATCCCAAATCTGCGCGATGTCTACACTGCTTTCAAGGATTATGCCCGAGAACCAAAGATTGCCGATGGAGGTGTGGACGCGCTGGTAAAGGACATCCATGCCTTTGCGCAATACTATACCCGTATGGCGTTGGGAAAAGAACCGGATGCCGATCTAGCGATTGTTTTTCGTGATCTGCGCGAACTGAAGGTGGAGGTGGCCTTCCCGTTCTTGTTGGAACTGTATCACGACTACGACACCGGTATGTTGGAAAAACTCGATTTTCTGCGAGCTGTGCGCTTGGTTGAAGCCTACGTATTCCGGCGAGCAGTGTGTGCCATCCCGACCAATTCTTTGAACAAGACTTTCGCAACCTTTAGTCGGGTTCTGCGGAAAGATCGCTATCTGGAAAGCATTGAGGTCCATTTCATGACCATGCCATCCTATCGGCGCTTCCCTGATGACGAAGAATTCCGTCGCGCTATGGCCCAGCGTGACCTCTACAACTTCCGTAGTCGGTCATACTGGTTGCGCCGCATTGAAAACTTTGATCGCAAGGAGCGGGTTGCCGTCGACGAGTATACGATCGAGCATATCATGCCTCAAAACCAAAACCTGTCATCGGCATGGCGCACTGCGATGGGGCCAGATTGGGAAAAGGTGCATGAAACTTTGCTGCACACCGTAGGAAACCTCACGCTCACTGGTTACAACGCTGAATACAGTGATCGTCCTTTCTTGGAAAAACGCGACATGCATGGTGGCTTCCGCGAAAGTCCGCTCCGTCTGAATGAGGGGTTGGGCGCAATCGATGTGTGGAATGAGGCTGCAATCGTAAAACGGGCAGAACGTCTGACTACTCTGGCTATCAAGGTATGGGATGCACCAGCGCTTTCGGCGTCTGTTCTCGAGGGATATCGACCCCATGCATCGCGGGCTGCTGAATACTCATTGACAGATCACCCGACCGTCGCTGAAGGCGGTCCAATGGAGCACTTGTTTCAGGCGCTGCGCCGAGAAATTCTTCTGCTCGATCCGTGTATGACCGAAGAGATTTTCAAATCCTATATCGCGTACAAGGCGGAAACGAATGTGGTCGATATAGTTGCGCAAGCGCGGCAGTTGAGACTATCACTGAACATGAAGTTTCACGACCTCCGCGACCCAAAAGTTATTGCACGCGATATGACGAGTATCGGCCACTATGGCAATGGCGATGTCGAAGTGGTGATCAAAAGTTCTGACGAATTGCCTTACGTAGTCGGGTTAATCCGTCAAGCTCTTGAGCAGCAGATGGCTGGGTCGGGAGAATAGACCGGACGTTGGTCAGATGCAGTCGAACCAGCGCATGGCGGTTTGCAGGAGATGGTCATAATCATCTGCCGTGGCCTCGGCCATGAAGGTGGCGATTTCTTCTTCGGAGAGGCCAGCTTCTCGTGCAGCCTTGCGGCAGCGGCCGAGAACGGAAAAGGCATTGCCGTCATGGCCAGCGAGTTCGACGGTGATGTCGGGGTGCTTGGGGTTCATGGCGGGCGTTCCTTGCGTCAGTCAGGACGACAACAGGCGCGATGGGCGCGCATAGTCCAGTTGAATATCAGTTGGTTTGCCGCAGGTGATTACAGGCCCGCGCCTGCGGTGCCGAAACCACAGCGGTCGCGGTCGATGCATTGCAGCGTTATTCAGCGCCGCGACTGATCATCCTCAGGTCGATTTCCGGCTCATCCCATTTCGACGAGACACCCATCCAGCGCTCGATCTGCGCCTGAAGCTTGGGATCGTCAGCGCAGAGATGGAATGTGTACAGGCGGTTGACGATATCGCGCATCAGGTCCCGCATTTCATCCTGGTCGATATGCGAAACGTCCGTCCAGGGAATACGCCGGCCATCTGCATCCACAACAAACACGTCCGAATAATCGCCGGTTCTTGTAATCGGAGACATGCCGGCATGGATGGTCTCGAGATGCGTGTTGCGCACGCAGAGCATGGCCATGATCCTGGCCAGTTTCGCCGCGATGCGCTTTTCGTCGTCCCTGTTCATCGCCCGACAATAGCCGCAACCGGGCGCCCGTGCCACAATTCCGAACGGCGGTTCCAGCTCATCGACCCGCACACGCCCACGCCTGCTCCCGCAGCACCGCGTAATCCGCCAGCCACTCGGTGATCACCGCGCCTTCCGGCAGCGCGGCGACCTCCTCTGCCACTTGCGCCTGCTCGGCCCGGCTGTACGCCACCACCGGCGGGCAGACCCCGGGCGGGGTGTCAGAACCCACCCCCGCGCAGCCGGTCAAGAAGAGCGTCGCGATCCCGAGGGCGATCCGCGGCTGCCTCCAGCATTTGTCGTTGTACCGCATCATTGCGCTCCAGCATGTCGAGCCGCTCGGCGGCGCGTCCGGCGCGCTCGCCCGTCCGGCGGAGGTTGAGAAGAAACAGGGAGACCGTGAGCCCGGCGAGGGCAAAACCTGCCGCCTTCCGCGCCCATGGTCGGGCGAGAATCCCGGCCAGCAGGGAGCCCCACATC